>Ga0208470_1000086_pt1 | contig 20349 bp, 21 predicted proteins | sample DeeseametaMP0740_FD_184204 | JGI IMG/M metagenome (GOLD analysis project Ga0208470, IMG submission 184204) | Marine microbial communities from the Deep Atlantic Ocean - MP0740 (SPAdes) | ecosystem: Environmental > Aquatic > Marine > Oceanic | place: South Atlantic Ocean | collected 2011-02-01 | reverse complement strand
AGATTTACGGATTAAAAAATTAAGAGGTTCTGGCGGATTTGTAATAGCGCAAGTAACTGATGAACAACAAAGAAAAGGAAATCTGGGCGGTCCTGATCTCTTTTTAGCGCCAATTGGAAGGTTAGATATAGAAAGTATCAAAAAATACACGTGTAATACTTGCGATAAAGAATATGAAGGAGCTCCAAAAATTGAGTTCGAAAACCCCAACGAGGAAGTAGCTGAGAATTTGATTCTTGCAGAGAGGGGACAATATCTTTGTATTACATGTGGTTCTCCCATTGCGGAATATAGAGAATTTAAGAAACCAAATGAATTAGGTGATGTAGGTTACGCAAAACCAACTGAGACACAATCAGAGACTGTTCAGGAACCAATGAATGATACTCAGCAAAAATCTGATGATCAATACCACACATTTGATGATTTTATGGAAACTGTTCCTGAAACAAAGCCAGTAGACTCAACATTTAATGCAATTTCTGGTATGTCGGTCTTTGATGAAAATGCCAAACAAATTGGAATAGCCAAACAGGTAGGTGTGGATTCTAACAATCAAGTGATTTTAATTATTTCAGATAATGAGGGCAATGATGTGAGTATTAATTGGGAGAGAATAAAAAAAGTTGGTGAGATTATTTTACTTGGAGATTCTTCGACTACGGCAACAGATGTATCTGCACAGCAGGGATTGAGATGTCCAAGCTGTAATTTTGATAACAAACCAGATTCAAAATTCTGTGAGAGTTGTGGAACCAAAATTTAGAAGCAAGATTTATCTTATCATCACAAAGGAAAAAACGTGAATTGACTACAAGCTCAATCAGGGGTATAGTAAAGGACATTATCATTGTGGCTGCATGTGTTGCAGTAATTTGGATTGGTCTTACGGCTTATTTTGGCGCACAAAATCCATTCTATGTGGTTTCTAGCGGAAGTATGTATCCAGAATTAGCTATGTATGATATTATAGTAATTTCTGGACATGGATTATTTGAAGACGTGAAAATTGGAGATATTATCGTATTTGACAGACCAAAAGATCACGATAAGGTGATTGTTCATAGGGTAGTTGCGGTTGTTGATGACGATCCATTAACATTAAGAACAAAAGGTGACAATAATCAAAATTCTATAGTCGGAACAGATTATCCCATAACTGAAGAAGAATATATTGGAACAGTAGTTCATGTAATTCCACAAGTAGGATTCATCACAAAAATTTTGCAACCACCGATTAACTACATTATCATTGTCGTAATTATAGGAATAATGATAATTAGACAAATTACAAAAAGCAAGAAGAAAGCATTATTAGAGAAAGTAAAAGCAGAGTCAGAAATTAAGGATTTTAACGAATCTCAACCTAATGGGAAAATAGATCAATTACCTATGGATGCAGAATATATTGAATCAAAAGATTTTACCACCCAAGAAAAAAAACCTACTGATAAACTTGATGAAGAAAATACTAAATCAGAAGGCATACCGGAATTTTTTCTTGACAAGGAAAAAGAATCTGAAGAAAAAAAGTAATAAGATTATTCTTTAGAATTGTCTAATTTGAAAACTCGTTTGAAGTAATCAGCGTTTTCTAGGGTTTCTTCGCCTTTCTCTTGGACTTTAGCCAGATCTTTTGCAAGTTTTTTCTTGTAACCTAGTTGCATTATGCGTGCAATTTGAATTCTCTGGGCTTGCGGTGAGCCTGCCCCATGCATTGATTCTGTAAGATAACCCACAGCATTTCTACCCATGGTCATGTTTTCAATCAAACGTAAAATTCTCATCTTGTTTTCAACGTCAACACCCTTTCTTGCCTTCAGGTATTTTTTGAGTAGTGGTCCTGTTTCTGGACTTCTAAATTCAGCTTCAGATGGCAGTGTAACCATTAGTCCGCCAGCAATGTCTTGGGCAAACCTGCCTATTTGATAAGGGAAGCGTGTAACGTTGTGTTTGCACACGTTTGCTAACATATCGTCGTTTTGCCAAACTCCAGACTTCATTTTATGAGATTGATACGATGACGCAATTCCCGTGCCGTAGATTGTCTCGTTTAGATGAGTCATCTCAACTAGTTTATCCTTGATGTGAGAAACATTAGGTATACCATTATAGTCTGCTATAGAAGCTGCAGCACCAATAAGAACGTCACCTACACCAGTCTTACAAACATAGCTTCGTCTGTGATAACATGTAAACCTCTCAATTAACATAGATGCAAATTCGTACTCACCATCCATGAAGATCAATTCATTTGGAATGAAAGCCCTGTCAAAGATTACCATTGCTTCTTGACCAGAGAATTGAGAGTTACCTTGATCCATATCACCAGGTTCCATACTTCTTGTATCACATGACTGCCTGCCATAGATGTAAGTTATTCCCGGAGCGTCTACTGGAATGCAGCCAACAATTGCATAATCTTTATCTTTTTCAGTCAATCTTACGGCCGGCATAACAATCATCCAATGAGAGTTAATACAACCAGTCTGGTGAGCCTTTGCGCCAGAAATGTAAACACCCTTGTCATCTCTATCTACGATATGAAGAAACAGGTCAGGATCTTCTTGCTCAGTTGGTCCCTTGCTTCTGTCGCCCTTGACATCAGTCATGGCTCCACCAATTACTACATTTTCATGCTGAACCATCTTGATAAATTCTAACAACCTTTTATGATATTTTGTTCCGTGTTTTTCATCCATCTCAAATGTGGTAGAGTGAAGTGAGTTTAGTGCATCCATACCAACACATCTTTGGAAGCAGGTACCAGTAAGTTGACCTAGCTTTCTCTGCATCTTGTTTTGTAGAACTACATCTTGTGCACTTTCAGCAATGTGTAAGAAACGGTTTACTCGTTCTCCTGTAATAGATGATTTGGCAGATGCAAGATCTTCTTCTTCAACAGCAAGATCATAAGTTTTTGCAACTGCGTTTATTGAAGGGCGAATTATTGGATGGTCAACAGGTTCTTTGACAAGTTCACCAAACAAGTAAACTTTGAGATTACGACCTCTCAAACTTTCAATGTATTCTTCACCAGTTCTGATAGGCCTTACTGTTTTTTGCATATCTTAACTACTCAATTCTATTATAAATATTCTAAAAGTATTTTGGTCGTAGCTCTAGCTAATTTAGATACCGATTCTAACATCTAGTATTTTACAGCCTTCACCTTTTTCCATGACCAACACTGGATTCATGTCAAGTTCTTTAATTTCTTTAAAATCAGTGACAAGCTGTGATAACCGTTGAATACATTCAGAAAGTTTTTCTACATCAGAAGGTTTTTCACCCCTCACTCCTTCTAACAGCTTCTTTGTCTTGATTGATGAAATCATATCGTTCGCTTCTTGGTCAGTCACAGGTGCAAGTCTGAACGTAACATCTTTCAAGATTTCAACATAAATTCCACCCATGCCGAGCATAAGAACTGGACCAAATCCAGGCTCAAGCTTGGAGCCTATGATCATCTCTTTGCCACCCTTGACCATCTCAACAACCAAAACTCCTTTGATTTCGGCGTTGCTGTCATATTTTTTGGCATTACCAACAATTTCTTTGAAGGCGTTACGAACTTCCTCATCATTTGTCAGGTTAACTTTAACGCCACCGGCATCTGATTTGTGAACTATTTGTGGTGAAGCAATCTTCATGACGACAGAATATCCAATATTGTTTGCAGATTCGACAGCCTCATCTTCCGTCTTTGCAAGAATATTTTTTGGGAGTGGAAATCCATAGGAACCTAAAATTTCAAGACCCTCCTCTTCAAGAAGGTTGGTTCTTCCCTCCTGTTTTACTTTGTCAAATATTTTCTTGACTTTTTCCCTGTCGGCTTCAAATTTTGTAATGTTACCTTCCGGAGTTTTTATCCATTCAACAAATCGAAGCATTGCCTTGAGTGTACGAATGGAACCCTCTGCGTATGTATAATACGGAACGTCACCGTTTGCAAGAATTTTTCTATTTGTTATTCCTTCGTCTAAGCCCATTAAACTTGCAAGCATTGTTTTCTTGTATTTTTTTGACATTTTTACAATTACTTCTGCAAGCTTGTCATAATCCAATGTTGCAGAAGGAGTACACATTGAGATTACAGAACCAACATTCTTGTGTGCAAGAACTTCGTTCAAAACATTTTCAAATCTGTTAAAGTCCGCATCACCCACTATGTCAACCGGGTTTCTTGAACTGCCCCAAGGTGGAATAACCGCATCTATTTTTGGTCTAATCTCTTCAATCTCTGCCATTTTGATTCCAAGTTTAGAGCATGAATCAGTTGAAATGATTGCTGGACCGCCAGCATTTGAAACGATTACAAGATCACCTTCTGTAGGAAGTGGCTGTTTAGAAAATGCGGTTGCATAATCAAAAAGTTCCTCCATAGTGTCAACTCGAATGGCACCTGACTGTTTGAGTACAGCGTCATAGATTTCATCTTTGCCCAGCAAGGCACCTGTATGGGACATCGCTGCCTTGGCACCCTCAGGGCTTCTACCTGCCTTCAAGACTAGAACTGGTTTTTTAATTTCGTTGTACTTAGTAATTTGCTTACAGACTTTAAGAAACTCTTGACCGTTACCCATGTCTTCTAGATACATCACAATTACCTTGGTCTGTTCGTGGTCTGCTAGCATTTTTAATACGTCATTCTCTGTCATGTCTGCCTTGTTTCCCATGCTAACAACTGCAGAAAATCCAATTCCCTGTGCACTTGCGTCTTCTACAAGTGCTGCACAAATTGCACCGCTTTGTGACACAAGAGCAATTTGACCAGACTTGGGAGTTATTTTTAGAAAGGTAGAGTTCATCATAGTTTTTGGATCCAGATTCATTACGCCAAGACAGTTTGGACCAATGACTTTTACACCGTACTTGGTGGCAATATCTTTCAGTTTTTGTTCTAGTTTTTTCCCTTCTTCATCTACTTCTTTGAATCCCGCAGTGATTACAATAGCACCCTTGATTCCCTTTTTTCCACATTCCTCTAGAACTATTGGAACTATAGTGTTCTTTGTGATCACAACCGCAAGATCAATTGGATCAGGAACATCCAGAACACTCTTGTACGCTTTTTGATCAAAAACCGTTTCTCTTGTTGGGCTAATCGGATAGACTGTTCCTTTGTAGCCATTCATAATATTAGATGTAATTGCACGACCTACGCTACCTTGTTTATCAGATGCACCTATTACCGCGATAGATTTTGGAGAAAGAAATACTGATTCAGACATTGTGATGAACTTGCTCAACTAATTTTCTGTAATAAAGCTATTCATGATTATCTAACTGCCTAGCATTTTACCAGCAAGATTTTCACTTCTTGGAACCCACGTAAGTTTAAGATTGGAAAATTTTGCCATTAGTGACCAGGCCTCTCTCGCTAGAGAACGGAGTTCTTCGTTATTAATTGCAAATTCATGATTTAGTTGGTTTACTGTATTCTTTGAATCACTGTAAATTATAATTTCGTCATTTGAATTTTCAAATTTTTTTAATGCGGAAATTATTGCCATGTATTCTGCTTGATTATTAGTAATTTCTGGTTTATTTTCATAATTCGATTCACCAGTCTCCTTAACAAAAAATCCATAGCCTGAGTTTGTTCCACCGGAACCGTCAACGTAAATGCTTAATGTCATATTTGAATAACCTCAAAAATTTTCCTAATAGTAATGGTGTGGTCCACGTTGCTCTTTACCTAATCTATCTAATCTTTCATTATGGTGTTCGTGTTTTAGACTTCCTCCTTTGTGGGTATGTGTTGGACCATTAGCATGAGTATGCGTAAACATTTCAGGTGTTTTCATAAAAATATCATCAATTCCTAATAAAATCGAGATTACATCATTTGTGGTCTTGATAACTTGTTCTTTTAGTATTTTTGGTTCGAAGATTTTTTTAGAGAATGTTTCAGTAATTTTTCTTTGATTAGTATCAATTCCATACCACTCACATCTGCCATTATTAGAACTAGAGATCTTGGAGCGAAGAGCTGATAAAGTGGAAAGATAGTCCATGCCTGCATTTGTTGCCAATGTTAAAGGTATTTGTTCTAATGAATCTGCAAATTTTGCCATTGCTAATTGCTCCTTTCCATCCACAGAAGTCATAACTTTTCTAATCTTATTTGCAACAATTGCTTCAAATGCACCTCCGCCACCTACAATTTTTGGGTTTTGGATAAAATCACGCAAAACATAAATTCCATCTAATATAGTTCTATGAAACTCGTCAAGATATTTTTTGGAATGTGCGCGGATTAAAATCGTCACAGATTTTGGTTTTTTACATCCTTCAACAAAGACCATTTTGTCATCCCCTATTTCTTTTTCATATACATGGTTTGCAGTTCCAATTTCATTTGGAGATATTTTCTCAATAGTCTGGCATATTTTGGCTCCAGTTGCTTTTTCAAGCCAAAATAGATCATTTTCCTTTACACGTCTCAAGGAAATAATTCCATTTCTTGCAAAGTAGGTTTGTGCCATATCGGATATTCCCTTTCGGGAAAAAACCACATTTGCACCAGACTCGGCTATTTTTTTTACTTTTCTCAGTACCTCAGTTTTTTCTGCTTCTAGAAATGATGACATTTGTTCTGGTGATGTAATAATAATTTCTGATTCTGTTTTAGTTCTAACCGCATCTAATTCCTCATTGATCAAAATGATTTTTGCATTGGAAATTTGCCTAGGCATAAGACTGTTATCGATCGTTTTGTCAATTATGACCCCTTTAACTAATTTAGTATCAGACGCACTTCCAAGTTTTTCTTCAATTTTAATATCATCCACTTCAATGTAGTTTGTTTTTAAATCACATATACTACAAACAGCATCTACTATAATTTTCGAGAGATTTTCTGAATCATCAACTAGAGACGACATTGATTTTGAACTTAGAGCCGTTCTTACCAAGTCGAAAAATATTCCCTTTTCTAAATTCCTAGTCTCAGATATTTCGTTTAAAGTTTCTAGGGATAATTCTGTTGCTCGTTGATAACCAGTGATTATTACAGCTGGGCTAATGCCCAGTTTAATTAATTCAATCGCGTTTTTGGCAAGACTGCCTACTAAAATGACAGAAGATTTTGTACCATCTCCAACGCTGTTATCCACTGTGTTTGCTCCGTCAATGACAACTTTTGCTGACGGGTGTTCAACGTCTATCTTTCGTAAGAATGTTCCACCATCTTTTGTAATTATAGATTCTCCCATGATATCTATGTACATTTTTTCTAATCCACAAGGTCCAAATGATGTTTTTATCGCGTCAGAAAGCATGCTGGCTGCTAATAGATTACCGATCAATGTCTCACCCCTACCAGCATTCGTGATATCATCTGCAAGAATACCTTTTGGAATGCTCAATCATTGCTTTACTTGTGAGTAATTAATAAAATGGATCAAAAAATTTTTTGTTGATTTTAAAAAGAATAATGATTTATGCAAATACAAGAATGCACGTAATTACTACAAATGAACCAATAATTTGCAGTAATCTAGATTTCTTGTTTTCAAAAGATAGTCTACCACATGAAAAACAATAATGATCTTTTTTCAACACAAACCATACTAACACTTGTTTTAAAAAATTATCTTTTTCTATAATCGCGAGTAATTCTAAAGAGCAACCAAATACATGCCATTGCAATAGTTCCAATCCCTAATCCTACATAAAATGGATCAGGTGGCTGTAGCTGTGTTAGAACAAAACCCATAAGCATGAACATTATAGCAACCACATCACCTTTGTTCATGTGATGGATTTGGAATCAAGCCATTAAAAAGTAGTTATTAATCAAAAAACTTCAATTAACAGAAAAATTGACTATCTGTAATGAAATTTAAGAACTCGCCAAAAGAATCAGACGAATTAATCTATGAAGCAGTTTCATTATTCAAGAAAAATAAATTCAAAATGGCACTATCAATTTTTGACAAACTTTTAAAAATTAATCCAAAAAGCTTGATTGCATTATCGCATAAGGCTGCTACTCTTTATGAGTTATCAAGATTTGATGAGGCGATGAAATACTGTGATCAAGTTCTGGAAGAAGATCCGCTATATCTTCACGCATTGTTTTACAAGGGTTTAGTACTTGGAAAAATGGGTGAACATCAGAAGGCAATCAGCTTCTTTGATAAAGTTTTACAAACAGATCGTAAACATGTGTTGGCATTATACAATGAGGGTGTACAGTTTGGCAAGATTGGCAAATATGAAGATGCAGTAAAATTTTTTGAAAAAACATTAGAGGCTGAGCCAGAAAATTCAAGTGCAATGTATGAAACAGGTCGAGCCCTAGCAAAATTGGGTAAAACCAAGGAGAGTTTGTTGTGGTTTGACCGGGCAATTAAAGTCGATGCAAAAGAATCAATGTCATATTATAACGAGGGGGTAGATCTTACAAAAGCAAACAATCACCAAGAAGCTATTGTGTATTACGATAAAGCATTAGATCTTGATAAAAACAATGTAAAAGCACTGGTAGCAAAAGGCTATACTCTTGATGTAGCCGGTTTTTCTTACAAGCAAGTTGTATCATTGTATGACAGAGCACTAAAAATTGACCCAAAATGTACTGAGGCAATACTGAAGAAGGGAGTTGTGTTTGAGCGAGTTGGTTTATACCATAGGGCAGTTTCATCGTATGAGAATCTGTTAAAAATTGAACCAGAAAACGTTGAGGCGTTATACGGCAAAGCTGTTTCATTAAACTCGCAAAAAAAATACCAGGAGGCGGAATTTTTTTGTAAACGTGCGATAGCTATAGAACCAAAAAATTTGAGGGCTCTTGGCAGTATGGTTTGGATCCTTGAACATCAGAAAAGATACGAAGAAGCCATGACTTATTGCGACAAGGCAATTGAGATTAATCCTAATTTCTTCTACACTTTGAGTTACAAAGGAAAGCTGCTTTACGATTTGGGGAGATTTTCTGAGGCTTTAGTTTACTATGACAAAGCTCTAAAGCTGAGTCCAGACGATAGAAGAGCTCTTCACTACAGAAATAAGATTACAAATAAATTTGGAAAATTAAAGAAAAAACCCTTTCCTATTAAATTTTGACTTAAGCAGGTGTACTAGTTTGAGGACCTGGCTTGAAACCCCTTAAGTCCTCACCTGCAATAACGTCTTCCACAGGTGGTGCATAATCTCTGACATCGTGTCGTTCCTTGCCAGGATAATTCTTTTGTGTAGCTAGTGCAACTGCAATGAATAAGAAGAATGCAATGATAGGTGGAATCATACTATCCAAGCCCGCATATTCTACAGCAAGATAGCCCGTTGTCTCCATATCAATCCAGAAGATTAGTCTTATTCCAGAGCCTACAAGTAGTGCAACAACTGCAGCTGGCATGTTAGATTTCTTCCAAAACAATCCAAGTGTTAACGGAGCCCATGCTCCTGCAAACACAACATCAAAAGCTAGAATCAAGTAAAATCCAGGGTTTGGAGCTACCCAAGCAAGAAGTACACCAACTCCAAACATTGGTATAACACAAATTCGTGTTATCCACAATAATTTGTTGTCACTCCATGCATCCCTCTTGAGCCACCGTCGCCGGATTATACGTTGTATAAGATTACGCGAAATTACAGCCGAAATTCCAAGCAGACCTCCGTTTGCAGTAGACATTCCCGCTCCAAGAACTCCAATCAGCATTGCCGCCCCAATTGCAAATGGCATGTGTTCCATTGCAAGCAAAGGCATAGCCATTCCTGGATCTTCAAGCGAAGGCAGATAGAACATCGCAATCATTCCCAACATGCTTGTGGGAATTACTGTGAACAATGTCAAGCCGCCTCCCCAAAGTGCACCACGCCGAGCTACCTTCGGGTTTTTAGCAGCAAACACCCTTTCCATAAAGTCTAGAGCTATTACATCACCAAGTCCCAAGGCAAATAATGCTGCCCAATTAAGCAACGCACCATTTTCTATAACATACAGAGCCGTCAAGTCCATAGTGCCATCTGGGAACGAATCTGAAATTTCTGCCCACGGTGTATCGGCATATCCCCCTGCAAAGAAGATGAAAGCAGCCCAAAATGCCACAATAGCAATATGAACTTGGAAAAGATCCGTAGCCGCACAGGAAAACAAGCCTCCACAGAATGTGTATATCAAGACAACTGTTGCGACGATAAGCAATCCCCAAATGTAACTTACGCCAAATACCAATTCACAAATCAAGCCAGCCGCTGCCAAGTTTCCAGCAACTAAAATAACAAAACTGATAATCATTAATACTGATGAGATGCCTTCTGCTCCATTTCCAAATCGTCTAAAGTAGAAATCAGGCAAAGTAAACATTTGCATAAAGTTAAGACGCTTAGCATAGAAGATACCAACTAGCAGCAGACATACACCAAGTCCAATCGGCAATACTGCTCCAGCATAAAATCCAAATTCCCAGACAAGCGCCATATTACCTAATGATGAGTTTCCATCAATTGATTGGGCTGCCAACATTGTTCCCACCAAAAACAGGGGAAGGCTTCTGCCTGCTACAATTAATCTTCGGCCACTTTTCTGTACAAGTTTCCACATGAGGGAGCCTGCAATTACTGACCCTGCCAAAAATATAGCTACGACAATGCCAAAATCTGTAAATTCTGCCAAACCAATATACGCGATATTTTTATTATTTAAGAATTGATTTATTTTTCCAGATCGCTCTATTATTAGATGATTTTGTGAAAACTAGTATGGATATCAAACTAATCTTAGTGCTACACCAACCATGATCGCTATTTTAGGATGTTGTATTTAGTAGCAAAATTCTTAATTTCAGAAAATTCCATTTCCTTTAAAATGAATTTGGTATAATCATCCCTGTTTATGTGATGCTCGTACTCAACGTTAATGACTTTATCATAAACACGTGGAGGACTGGGTATTCTTCCACAAACTTCCTTACAAATTTGCTCTAGTTGGAGAAATTGAAACTTATCCAGCATTTCTAGCGTTAAAATGACCTGCTGCTCCTGTTTTTCCATTTTTTCATAATCCTTTGGTGATGTATTCTTTTCCTGCTCATCCGCCACAAAATCCGCTAAAAACTCCTTGATATCCATGCTAGTTTTCACAAAATCAACAATATAACAGATCACATTAAATGGGATCCATTGTGTCAATTAGCCTTGCATTTGTTACATTACCGCTTTTTTCTTGAATTTCTAAATCGACGGTGTTTTTTTTGCCTTCAAGACTGAAGGTAACTTGAACATCCCAAGCTACACGTGGGCCAAATTCCGGAAGTGCAAAAACCTCACGAATTTTAAAATTACTTATACTATTACCGTATAAAGCCTCAATTGTCCTCTTTGATTCTTTTTCTATTTCTTGAGGCGTAGTTACTTGAACCATTAACTTTGCATGAACTTCTCTATAAAAAAAGTTTTGTGGCAATAGGCAAATTTAATTATATTCTAACACACTAAATTTTGAAACAAATTGGGAATGGAAGCTTATGGTGATGATTACAAGGGCGCACCAGAACCAATTTTTTGTGGAATACCAACATTTTTGAAATTACCGCTTTTAAAAAATCAGCAAGAATTACAGAAATCAAAGCCGGACATTGCAATAATTGGTGAACCGTTTGATTTTGGAACTACAATTAGACCCGGTGCACGTTATGGTCCTAGAGCAATTAGGGCAGCATCAACAGTCCCATCACCTCCGTACGAACATTTCAACATAGAAACGGGTGTTGATCCATTTGGAGTATTCAAAGTTGCAGACTATGGAGATGTCAATGTATCACCTGGAGATGTGATTGAATCGTTAAGAAGAATGACGGACAAGGTGAAATCTGTACTTGATATTGATGCTATGCCAATAATGCTTGGAGGGGATCACTCTATTACATTTGCAAATGTACGGGCTTTTGCCAAAAAACACAAAAACATTGGCATGATACATATCGATACACATGCAGATTGTGCACCGCAAGGACTAACTGGTTTCAAATACGATCACGGTGCACACATTCGCCGAATAATGGAATTAGGTTGCCTTAAAGGGAAAAATTATACCTTGATAGGACCTCGCGGATATTGGCCAGGACCTGATCTTTACAAATGGATGGCAGACCAAGACTTTCAATGGTTTACCATGTTAGATGTTGAAGAGCTTGGTATAGATCAAATAGCAAAAGAGGCAGCTGACAGAGCAAATGATAACGTTGACGGTGTTTTCATAAGCTGGGACATAGACACCTTTGATCCTGCATATGCACCTGGAACAGGAGAGCCGGAACCAAACGGTTTGACTTCTCGTGAAGGAATGAGATTGATGAGATTGTTATCTACATCATTTGATCCAGATACGTTTGGATTTGATCTAGTTGAAGTTTCTCCAGCATATGACGTGAGTGATGTAAACTCATACAATGGAGGCATCACTTCAGGGTTAGCTAATAGATTAATTGTAGAATTGATGGCGGGGTTATCTTTGACAAAAAAAGGAGAGCGTGAGGGTAATCCTGTTAGACCAAAGTCATACAGAGGAACTGGAAACACATATAGCTTTGGCGGACCAAAAGCAGAACCACCTTCTCCTAGAAAAAATTGATAGATATTCAAATTATCATTAAAGGAGAAAAGGCACAAAATTCATTTTCTCAAAAATATTATTATCCTCATGAATCAGACGAGGAAATTTTTTTCAATTCAGTACAATTAGTAATAGCTAGGATTGAAAAGAAATTAAAGATCAACCTTAATGAGGTACTTACAATTTTTCTAGATTTTTTAGTACGAGAGCATAGAAAAAAAAGAGACATAGATGAGATAAAAGAAAACCTTTCAAAACTTCTTACACATGATCAAGTATTGATTGGAGTTCCAGAGTTGGTTAAAAAGATAGAATTTTCTGGAAGGATTGACTTAAACCCAAAATTTACAATTGTTCTAAATGAACCCATTCTGATTCCAGAATATATTATAAAGGCGTAAAAATATTCAAAGAACTTCAACGTTAATCCTTATACCACCTTGTAATTTTTACAAGAAAATTGATAACAACCAAGTAAATAGCGACAGCGATAATCTGCCCTGTTATTGATGCTAAGTATGGCTCATAATCAACCGTTAGAAAGTAAAATTGAAATCCCCACCTAACTATTGTGTAAATGATTTCTGCGATACCTAGTGAGGCAATAATTTTTACTAAATCTGTCTTAAGTAGTGGCCAATTTGTTTTTCCTGAATTTAGTCTGTATTTGTTTCGATTATCTAGATATAGCAAAAAACCAAGTATTGACAAAAATGTTCCATGATCAGCTAAAAGAGTAACAGTTGCATTGATGTAATGTTCCTGTTCTATAAGCATCTGGGCTACTATAGCTGAAACTATAAAATCTACTGCAAATGCTATGAAAATATTCCTGTTTAGTTTTAGATATTGTTTGTATATGTCTTTCATACCTAAACAGAAATTTATTATGTATTAGTATTCTAAGTTTTTCTTACACCATTAAATGAAGTGCCAAGAATTTCCTTTCTTACTATTCTAATAATACCATAAATTGTGGTTTTAATTTCCTCGGATGAATTTCCTAACAATCTAACAACTAAACCACAGTCATGTGGCAGCACGGTACAACCACCATTCACTTCAGCATTATCTTGTAGTGCCAGATTAATTTTCTCTTTAATTTGTAAAACAGAATTATTTTTTGAAATTATGTAAATAGTTGCTAAGACTGTATAGTTTCCAAAGATGCCAAGTGTTGTCATTTTTTGTTTTTTTGGTTCTAAAAGAAAATTATCTAAAAATTTAGTTTTTTTATCATTATTACGACAAATCGTTTTTAGATAACAAATATCGTATGAAAAAAATTCCCCCATGGCAACTCTGCCGGGAGTCAGTATTTCGGAATATACGAGGGTTGCGGAATCTTCAATGTTTAATTCGACTTTTTGATAATATCGTGAATTTTGATATGGAATTAATTGATCTGGTATGAATTCCAAATAGCAGTCTTTGTTTACAGTAATATTGAACAATTGTGTAGCATAGTTTGAATTCATTTTGTAGATTCGTGTGGCGCCCTGCGTTGTTATATGACATACAGCTTGATTTGTTAGCGTAATATCTATTCTACACCGATCTCCTTGTATGATTCCACCTGATGGCGACATGATAAACAAATTGGCCATGCTAGGAAGAAATTCATCATAATAAAGTGCCTTTTGGATGTAAAGTGGAAATTGAGAATATTGATCAGTAACGACAGTTTTATTTTTTTTAGAATCCTTTTCTAGTTTTATTCTTATGAATCCAACTTTTCCTGTTTTGCCAACATCCAGCTGAGCTACTTTATGGTCATATGCTGAGAATTCTGAAGGAATGTCATCTGGTTCAACAAATTTTAGATCAGTCATTTTGCATTAGCGATTATTTTTTTTGGAGGTTGTTCAAACAATACATCTTCTATTATGTGACGGGCTACAATGTCAACACCTTCATCAGTTTTGCAGTTAACAAGTACGTACGGTTTATTTTTTCTAACAGTTTTTGCATCACGTTCCATTATATCCAAATTAGCATCTACTAGTGGTGCAAGATCAATTTTGTTTATTACCAATAGATCACACGTCTCAATACCCAATCCCCTTTTTCGTGGATATTTATCACCACCTGAAACATCGATAATATAAATAAAATAATCAGCCAAGGCAGGACTAAACGTAGTTGTAATATTATCACCGCCGCTTTCAATTATAATTAAATCCAAATCACTGTGTTCGTTTTCTATCTCTTCAATTACAGACAGATTAATTGACGGATCTTCGCGAATTGCCGTATGTGGACATCCACCAGTAGCAACACCAATCACTAAATTTTCAGGTAGTAAGCCCTGATTAGTAGCAAGATTTTGCCTCATTCTATCGGCATCTTCCTTAGAAATAACATCATTTGAAATAATACTAATTCGATAACCATTCTTTGCTAAAATTGGTACGACTCTTTCAATCAACATGCTTTTTCCACATCCTACAGGTCCACCGATGCCAATGCGCGGAATTCTTTTTTTCATATCAGCAAAGACTAGTTTTATGTAATAAACATTTTAGAAAATGTCTGCTCATGAGCTATTTGTATAACATCATATTCAGGTGCAAATTGCCACATCTCACTTAATGATTTTGAAATGTATTTGTTACAAGTTTCTGCAATAACAGGTTTTAATTGATGCAGTATTTTTTGACTTTGAATGTGTTCGATCATCCCTAATCTTAGTGCTGCACCAACCATGCTTACGGAAAATCCATAAAGAAAATGTAACGCTGCCTTTTGTTTTTCAATCCCTAACGAATTAGATACAACACCTATAACTACAGCATGTGTTCCGGGTGTTTTGGAGTTTTTTACCGCCTCATAATACTCACTTAAGACGTCATTGTTAACAAAAGAACTAACACATTTTATCATCTGTGTTCCAGATCTACATGTTGCTTCGCGTAATTCCTTAACAAGTTTCATTGAAAATAACAATTTATCACATTCAATTATCCTTTCAACATCTTTTGATCCAGTAAAATTGTAAGCATTAGCAAGTGCTACACAGTCAGCAGGTCCAATTTGTTGTACAATATTAGTCTGTATTAATTCATAAAGTTCGTCAATTGATGCTATTCGTTTTTCAGAAAATAATGTTTCTAAACCGTTAGACATTGTGTAAAGTCCGGTAGGAAAAAATGAATCGGAGATCTGCATCAAGCTCAAGTCGCTAAAATCAGTGTTCATGTACATCCATACTAACATGTGGAATAAAGCGTTGTTCGTCTACTGTGAGGTCAATTTTATCAATTACTTCATGAAACAGTCTTTGAAACAATTCCATTTCAGAATCATCAAGAATAGGAAAGGAAATTGTTTCATTATTGATTGAAATTGGACGATGCCTATTTCCAATAATGTGACCCACAAGAAGAAATAACTCTGGATCGCTGTCCTTGAATTTAACAGTGAGTGTCTTTTCCGGTAATTGTTCAATTAGAATAGTTTCTGAGGATTCTAAAATTATATCGCCATGTTGTAGTCTTTTTCCAGGTTCAAGCGCTAGACCAATATCAAATCCATCTTCAGTTTTTTTTCTTAAACGTGATTTTTCCATCTCAATTCTAGACAATAATAGGCGCCTAAACGTTCCATGTTGTTTTACTTCTTGAAATTTTTTCGCTAGCTCGGCGTTTTCGTATATATTTCCCGAAACAGCATTAACAATTAACATAAAAATTAGTGGTATTACGGAATTATATTTTTTTATTTATAATTTAAGGATAAATACCACATAACAGAAATTTACTCATGTATCTTACTCCAAGGGAAATGGACAAATTACATGTCTTTATGACAGCTGAACTTGCTAGAAAACGAAAAGCAAGGGGTTTAAAATTAAACCATCCGGAATCTGTTGCACTTATTGCTGATCATATTTTAGAAGGTGCTCGTGATGGAAAATCAGTCGCTGATCTAATGAATTCTGGAAAAACAGTCTTAACAAAGGACGATGTTCTGCCTGGTGTGACAGATATTATTCATACAGTTCAAGTTGAAGCAACATTTGAGGATGGTACAAAATTAGTCACAGTTCATGACCCAATTGTGTGATAATATGATACCAGGAGAATATTTTCACGCAGATAAATCCATACTGGCAAATGAGGGGCAAAAAACTGTTCAAGTTAATGTTGCAAGCACTGGCGATAGACCTATACAAGTTGGATCCCACACTCATTTTTTTGAAGTAAATAAGGCGCTTGAGTTTGAAAGGGAAAAAGCATATGGTTTTCATCTGAACATACCTGCTGGTACATCCGTCAGATTCGAACCTGGGGAATCAAAAAATGTTGAACTAACTGAATACACTGGAAAAAGAATTGTTTATGGATTTAATGGTCTCGTAAGTGGTTCACTGGAAAAAAATAAAGAAGATGCATTGAAAAAGGCGGCAGAACAGGGTTTCAAGAATATTGTAATAAAACGTGATGGGTAAAATGGTTCTTGAAATTGCAAGAAAACGATACGTTGAACTGTTTGGTCCGACAGTTGGTGACAAAGTACGCCTTGCTGACACTGATTTGATCATTGAAGTTGAAAAGGATCTTCTCAAATATGGAGATGAGCTTGTATTTGGTGGCGGGAAAAGTGTACGTGATGGGCTTGGTCAAGCAGCCGGTGTCATGCGTGACGAATCTGCCGATTTAGTAATCACAAATGCAATAGTCTTAGATCCTGTCTTGGGTATCATCAAAGCAGATATTGGAATAAAGGACGGAAAGATTCTGGGAGTTGGAAACGCAGGAAATCCAAATGTGATGGATGATGTTGACATTATTGTTTCTTCAAATACTGAAATAATTTCCGGTGAGCATACAATTTGTACGCCTGGTACGATTGACAGCCATATTCATTTTATCTCTCCGCAGCAGGCGATTTATGCCATTTGTAGTGGGACTACTACCATGATTGGTGGCGGTACTGGTCCCGCTGATGGTACAAATGCCACAACTTGTACGCCTGGAGAGTGGAATATACACAAAATGATTGAGGCTGTAGAAGAATACCCACTAAACTTTGGATTCTTAGGCAAGGGCAATGACTCACGCGAGGAAGCTTTACTGGAACAAATTAAAGCTGGAGCATGTGGCTTGAAACTTCATGAGGATTGGGGAACAACTCCGGCTACAATAAACTCGGCGCTAAATGTTGCGGACAAAACTGATACGCAGGTTGCAATTCATACGGATACGCTAAACGAGTGTGGCTATGTTGATGATACCATCAACGCAATTGCGGGAAGAGCTATCCACACCTACCATACAGAAGGTGCTGGTGGCGGACATGCGCCGGACATTATGAAGATAGCGGGAGAAGCAAACATCTTACCGTCTTCAACAAACCCCACTAGACCATTTACGGTAAACACACTTCAGGAACATCTTGACATGATGATGGTTTGCCATCACCTTAATCCTTCAGTTCCAGAGGATGTCTCTTTTGCTGAATCAAGAATACGGGCTGAAACAATTGCTGCTGAAGACGTCTTGCATGACATAGGTGCCATTAGCATGATGTCATCAGATAGCCAAGCAATGGGTAGAGTAGGAGAAGTTACTACCAGAAACTGGCAGACAGCAGACAAAATGAAGAAAATGAAAGGAAGGCTGTCTCAAGAAAATGGAGATAATGATAATTTTAGGGTAAAAAGATATCTTGCAAAAATTACTATAAACCCAGCAATAACTCATGGAATTTCTGACTATGTTGGCTCACTTGAGCCAGGTAAAATTGCTGATATAGTTATTTGGACGTCACAGTTTTTTGGAATTAAACCCAAGTTGATAATCAAGGGAGGATTCATAGCATATGCTTTGATGGGAGATCCAAATGCGTCAATTCCAACAACAGAACCGGTTTATTATCGCCCAATGTTTGGTGCGCTTGGAAAAGCAAAGCAATCTACGTCGGTTACTTTTACCTCACAACTTGCATTAGATAATAAATTAGAGGAAAAGCTAAAAATTCAGAAAAAACTTGTTCCTGTAAAAAACTGCCGCAACATTGGAAAAAAGGATATGCTGTATAATGATCAAACGCCTAAGATAGAAGTTGATCCAGAAACATATGAAGTGAAAGTTGACGGTAAAATTGCAACGGTTGATCCTGCCGAGAAGCTATCTCTTGCGAGACTTTACAGCTTGTACTAATTACTGACCTGCAATATAGGGAAAAATGATAAATTAGAACGCTGACAAGTTAAATTATGATGTTAAATTACGCCGAACCTGTCTACCGACCGCCATCTGAAGCAAAATCGCTAATTTTTCAAATAACAATAGGTTGCTCATTTAACGAATGCTCCTTTTGTGATATGTACAGAAATAAAGAATACAGCGAAAGATCATGGGATGAAGTCAAAGCGGAAATTGACTTAATGGCGAAGCAACTTCCAGACACAACTAGAATTTTTCTTGCGGACGGCGACGCGTTGAATTTATCAACGGATTATATGGTTAAGATTGTTGAATATCTTTACAATAATTTTCAAAAATTGGAAAGGGTATCGTGCTACGCAATGCCGATGAATTTACTCAAAAAGACACCAGAAGAATTGAAAAAAATGAATCAGGCAGGTCTGAATATGCTATACCTTGGAATAGAAAGCGGCTCCGATATTATTTTAAAGAAGATTACAAAAGGCGCCACATCTGAAACGATCATAAGAGCCTGTCGAAAAGCAATAGAAACAGGATTTACGTTGTCATGCATTATTATTTTAGGGCTGGGAGGAAAAACTTACACCAAGGAACACATCCGAGATACGGCACGTGTTGTTAACGCTTCATCACCGCATTATCTTGGCACGTTAACTTTGATTTTAGAAACAGGCGTTAAAGAAGAATTTCTTACAAAGTTTGGGGAGGAATTTCATCCAATCAATGATGATGAGGCTTTGGCTGAATTACATGACTTGGTTCAGCAAATTAACGTTAAAGAAAAAATGGTATTTCGTGCAAATCATGGCTCTAATGCATATAATATTGGTGGCATTTTCCCTGACGAAAAAGACGAAATGCTTAAAAAAATAGCTTGGCTAAAAGAGCATCCCGAAAATGTTAGACCAGAAGGATTCAGAGCTTTCTAAAAATTTGGAGAATATTAAATGTCATTTGTGCTTTGGATGACAGGATTACCGTGTTCTGGCAAGACAACTATAGCAAGAAAGTTACAAGAACTTTATCCCAAACTAGTTGTACTTGACGGAGATGAACTTAGAGCACAGTCCTCATCAAATGATTTTTCAAGAGAAGGTATAAACGAAAACAACAGGAAAGTTGCTAATCTGGCAAAAGATTTTTCAATGTCTAAGCCTGTTTGTGTTTCTCTTATTAGCCCATTTAAGGAAAATAGAGAAGATGCACGTAAAGTGATAGGTGATGACAAGTTTATTGAAGCATACATCGAATGTTCACCTTCTGTTTGTGAGGAAAGAGATGTTAAGGGCATGTACAAAAAAGCCCGACGAAATGAAATCAAGGATTTCATAGGGGTACAGACAGATTATGAGATTTCAGATAAACCTGATCTAACTGTTAATACAGAAACCAACTCACTTGACGAGTGCGTAGGTCAAATTACTGAGTATCTATTAGATTATGATCAAAACTTTGAAGATAACTTTGGTTGAATCACTGGAATGGGTCCACAGGGATTTGAACCCTGGATTTTCGCCGTGTAAGGGCGACGTCATAACCGACCTGGACCATGGACCCAGCAAATTTCCTCGTTGAAAACCATTTAAACTTTGAGAAGTTATTTTTTGA
>Ga0208470_1000065_pt1 | contig 24480 bp, 20 predicted proteins | sample DeeseametaMP0740_FD_184204 | JGI IMG/M metagenome (GOLD analysis project Ga0208470, IMG submission 184204) | Marine microbial communities from the Deep Atlantic Ocean - MP0740 (SPAdes) | ecosystem: Environmental > Aquatic > Marine > Oceanic | place: South Atlantic Ocean | collected 2011-02-01 | reverse complement strand
GGCTTGAGCCAGCTCGCTGACCACCCTTCTCCACGCGCGCCGTGTCTGCCCGCCGCCGTGCGCAAGAAGGACGGGTATGGCGTAGGCATCCCCCTCAGCCTCGGCTGTAAGAGAAATTGCGCCTGCGCCCTCAATCGTAAAGGTTTCTCTCGCCATCACTGGATGGTAGGAAAGGCGCGCTAAATAGTAAACCGATTTACTTTGTGGCTCTCGGCTCCGTGTTGGCTGTCCTGCAAGTGCGTTTTAACGACGGCAAAAGTCTATTCCAAGAGGGGTTTCTCCAGACCATTCTCTAATGCACCGGCTTGCGATTCGGTCAGCAGTCGCTGTCCGCTTAATCCGCTCAAAGATATAAAAGCTGCCTTTCCGCTTCCGGCCCCAATTGTGGTCAGGGAGTAGTCTTCTTCCCAACGGCGAGCAGCCGCTCGGGTTTTGCGGGAATACTTTTCTTGATGCCTAATGCCTTCTGGCCGACGATAAAAGCGCGATGGAGGAACACCTCTAGCGATGAGAGCAGTTCGGAAACCTCCTGACTGTCGGGCTCCCAGCCGCGATGCGCAGCCGCATTACCCGCATCCGTAACAACGCCGAGGATGTCCCGCTCAGTTTGCCCGATCCACCCTCCGTTGCGCAGCTCGTTCAGTTTCTCATCAAATGTCTTGGCCGGGTCGATGCCGATGACTTCGGTTGCACGGTCCAGTGCCGTTCTGAGTCCTATCGCCGTGAGGATGTGTGCCTGGTTGTCGTGCGCTACGTACATCTGGCTCAGGATATTGCGCAGCTGGGGGTCAGCCTTTTGCATGGCGTCGAACCATACCGGCTTCGTCTTGGCCTCTGGCTTCGGATAAGTTTGTATCTCCCTCGGATGCTCATACTGCTCCTGCCCCGCCGCATCGTAGTAGTGATCGGTGTCTTCGCTGTTCCAGCTGGAAGTTTCGTAGAAGACCGTCTCGCACCCTTGACATTCGAGCAGAGAGTGGTCGACACCGCCGTTGACCGAATGGCCATATTGCTTGTCCTCCCAGTCCCAAGCCTTGTAGATCGAGCCGTGGATTTCGCAGGTGCGCTCGCCATCGCAGGTGGGACAGTGCCCCTTCTTCGTTGCGTTTGTTGCTGTTGGTGTCGTGGCCATAGAGCCCGATAGCGAGCACTGACGAACTTTTCCAACAGTGTGCGTGTAAGTCGGCGCATCCTAAGTCCGCTTTTTGGGTTTGGCCGCTCTAGAGCCGCCATTCTGCTTCCGGCCCACAGTCAGCCAATGGAGTTCGGTTGCGGAAAGGTCAGGAAGTGCGCCGGTTGCGGACTTTAGCAGTGACAGCAAAAACCTAGAGTAGTTCAGTCACCAGTGTCATCGCTTAGATCTAACCCGGGTGGAGGGGCCAGCGGCATGCGGGGCGGGGCCGTGCGCCACATGAGAGCAACTTCCTCGTCGGTCAGGCCATAGGCGCGCTCGACCATGGCAGCGAGGCTGCGCTCATGGGCCAGCAATTCGATCCGTGCCTGCCGGGCAGGCTCGGCGGTCTCGGCAAACGCTTCGCGCAGCCGACGGAGTTGGGTCGGGGTCAAGCCTTCACGTTTGGGCAGGGCGGCGCGGACCGCTGAGACAAAGCCGTCGCTGTCGAGCTTGCTGGCCTCGGAAAGGGCGGTGCTAGTAACTCTTGGGAACTCGAACCCAAGCCAGTCAGCAATGGCTCGATCCGCTTTTTCCACGATGGCGGTGTTCGTCTTAATGCACTCAACATTATCTTGGAACGCTTCCCGCTTTCCGTGTTCAAGCTGCGGAATTGGGAACTCACGGATATAAGGAATATCAAAAGCGAGCGCCTCATCCTTCTTGTGCGGGAACTTTTTGAATTGGAAATACCAGCCGATCGGTGAGTTGAGGCAGGCGACGATCCATTCATCAACGGTCGGCAGTATCAAAGCTGAGTCATTGACCATGTATTGGCCTTGGTCAGTGCAGACTTGGGCATAGAAAGCGATGCGCCGCAAAAGGACCTTCGGGCGGTCAAAATCCTCAAAGTAGTCGACAGCATCCTGAATCTCATACCAGCGATAACTTCCGGCCTTCCGACCTGGCCATTTCGCATCCTTCTTCGGAGGCTGCCAATTAGCTGGTTTGGGTTCTAGCTGTGTTCGGAAAGACTCGAGATGCCGAAGTACGCTCGGATATTCTTCAATGTCGATACCTCGCCGAGCGAAGATCATCCAGAGCCCGTTCCACTCCGGCAGCCAGCGGCCAATGTCCTGACCGCGCAGGTAGGGCTTGATGATGTCGGCTGCTTTCGGGTCATCGCCAACAAGCTGATCGCGTGTGGCGGTGTCGATCAGAAATGCCTCATTGAAGCCCGTCTTCACGCCGTAAAGCGGACTAGCCCCGGCATATTCCTCAAGCGATACGCCGCGCTCACGAATCTTCTTGAGCAGGGCGGCTACGTCTGGCGGCTCCAGCACCCATGCTTCTTCGGTCAGGTCGGAGCGTTCGGCACGATAGGTCGCGGCGTGGACTGCTGCCGACAGACCCTCACGCGGAACATCGTCACGCGGGATTACCGCAAGATCGTATTGCTCGGGCACAGCGTCTGCATCGGGCTTCTGCACTGCGATGACGCATGGAAAGACGTCGGCATCCGGGAACAAATGGCGCGCGTGGCCGAAATCGGCCAGAAATTCGACCCACACATCCTCGGCGAACATCCGCCGAAGCTTCTCTGCATAGCCAGCCTTCAACCACTTGTTGGTGACGACATAGCCCATTCGCCCGCCGGGCCTGAGCAGCTTGGTCCCCTGTTCGTAGAAATAGACGTAGAGATCGGCGGTGCCGGCATAGGTGTCGAAGGCTTTCGACAGGGCGGGCTTGATCGGGGAGATTTCTTCCTGCCGGACGTAAGGCGGGTTGCCAATGACCGCATCGAACCCGCCTGACCGACCCGAAGAGGACAAGTCGCGCCATACGCCGGGGAAGGCCACTTCCCAGTGGAAGAACCGCTGTTCAGCCGCGATTGCGCGCGCCTCGCGCACTAGGCTGTCTGCCAGCGCGCGGCGGCGATCATCGGGCCTATGGCTCGGCATCAGACTGCCTTGGACCGGCTCTGGTGCATCCAAGCTTAGCTCGGTTCGCGCGTCGGCTGCGAGCACTTCGATTTCACCGCTTGCGATCCGGCTGGGATCGCCGAAGGTTCCTTCGTGGACCAGCTTCATCGCTTCAGCCCGGTCGAACTTGCGTTCGGCTTCGCGCGCCTTGGCGACCGCGCGGTCAATCTTCGCAGATTCCTTTTCGAGCGCGACCCGCGCCTTTTCCGCCTTTGCTTCGTCGGTGCTGTCGGCCAGCGCCTTGCGCATGTCGGCGAGGCGTTTGTCACCATCCTTGCGAATGGCATCAGCCGGTTCGCGGGGTCGGCGGACATTCGTTTCCAGAACGCCCATCAGATCATCCGCCTTTGCCAGATCGAGGATCGCTTCGAGCGGAGCGCTGGCTTCGGAGACGGTGGTGAAGAGGCTTTTCGACTGGTCAACCTGAGCAATGTCGGTGTCGGTCAGCCCTTCGATCTTTTCCATCTCGCGCACGATGTTGGCGAGCGGGGCGAGGTGGCGGTTGGAAATAAGGGCACCGCGTTCTTGCATCCAGTCCATCGTCGGGCGCACCCACGCGCCAAGCACGCTGTTACCGCACCGCAAATGATGGTCGAGGAACGACAACGGCGCACCTACGGTGAAGCTGTGCAACCAGAGCGCGACCTTGGCGAGCTCCACGGCCATCGGGTTGAGATCGACCCCGTGGACGCAGCGCTTGAGTACCATGCGGCGCACGATATGGCGGTCATCCAGCTGGTCTTCGACGATCGGCCAGTAATGCTCCCGCGCGTTGGCGACGATCCCCTCTCGCAACTCGGCAATGAGCTTCACGAGAGGAGAAGTATAATCGCCCTCGGCCATGCTTTCGGCATCGCCGACTGCGGTCAAGACCTTGTCCGAAAGCCAATCGACCAAGCTGACGAGGAAATGCCCGCTTCCCATTGCGGGGTCGACGATGCGGAGCGAAAGCAGTGCCATGGCCGGATCGTGTGCGCGAAGGTCATCACCCTTTGCGCCGCTTGCTAGAGCGGCTTCGAATGCCTCGCGCTTCTCTTCGACGACCGGGCCGACCGTTTTTTCGATGATCAGCGATACGAGCGGTTCTGGTGTGTAATACGAACCCGAGCGGTGCCGTGCCTCGTTGTCCGAGCGCGGTCGGACGGTCCCGGTTTCCTCGATCTCGACACCGTATTCGAGGATCGATTCATAGATCGAGCCGAGCTGCTGAACCGAAAGGTCGCGGTAGTTGATGTAGCGAAGCCGCCCTTCTTCCTCGCGGTGTGAGAGCGGTAATATAGCCTTGGCTAGCGTCTCGTCCGACAGCTTGATGCGACTGAGTAGCGAATTGCCTTCCGCTGCGAACAGGCCGCCGTTGTAGGGCGGAATGCCAAGATCATCGTCGCCTTCGGAAATTGCGCCGAAAATTGTCTCGAGGCGCGACCAGTAGGCAGTGCTGCGGGCGAGCTGTGCTTGCCTTTGCACATGCCGTTCCTTGATCTCCTCTCGAAGACGGGTCAGGCAATAGTCCGCGTAGGGACCGCGCTCGTCGGGGAGCAGATTCCGATCTTCGGCATAAAGCACAAACAATAGACGATAGAGAAGGAACATGGCCGCTTGGCGAACCTGCTCGGCGTAGCCATCATCGAGCGTCTCGGGGCGATCCGGGTCTGCCAACGAGATGGCAGTAATCAGTTCGGGAAAGACGGTTTCGAACACCGTATCTGCCAGATCCTTGCGGACCCTTTCCTCCCACCGGCGCGCATCCTCGATCGCGATCAGGTGAAAGCTGCGGCCCTGCTCGCTCGGACGAAACGCTTCGCGACCAAAAATCAGCACGAACAATCGGAATGCGTAATCTGGATCGATCGGTTCGTCGAGTAGATCCGGTTCGCATCCGGGCAGACCAAAGACCTTGCCCAGGTCAATTTCGAAGAAGTCCTCAGCGACAGAAAGAGCGTTTTGGTAGTAGAGCCGCCAGTGCCGTCCGTTAGTCAGAATGCCCCACGGCATCTTTCCATCTGCCACGACGGCAGCGCGGCGCAGATAATGCATGATTTGGGTCGACGGAACACCCTGGTCGCCTTGCCCTTCGCGATCGAGCGGGCGGTTCCAGCGCTTCGCTTCGACAAGAGCAGCGCCATGACGGAAGCGTTGCCATGGCTCGAGTGTCTTCGCCTTTTCTGCGGCGTCGCCATCGGCGAAAAGCAAGGCATCGGGAACGTCCTTGCGTCCCTTTGTCGTCATGTTCTGTTGAACGGATTTGTGTTGCCAGCCCAGCAATTCGAGCAGCGGATAAATAAGTTGGTCTTCGGTTTCTGCTTCGGTTGGCTTCTTGTGGCCTGAATGTTCATGCAGCAAATGCTGGGCGCTTTCGTAGAGCTGCTCAACTTCACTAATTTCGAGATTCTGCCACTCAGGGGATTCGGTGACCCCTTGCTTCAGCCAATCACGAGTGAACAATGCGCCTGACGTGCTCCCCTGAAATGTGACCGGTTTTTGGTAGAGTCCGACGCAAAGGAGTCGGACGAGAATGAAACGAAGCAGGTTCAGCGAAGAGCAGATCATCGCGGTTTTGAAGGAGCAGGAGGCTGGGATGCCGACAGCGGAAGTGTGCCGCCGTCACGGGATCAGTTCCGCCACGTTCTACAAGTGGAAGTCGAAGTTCGGCGGTCTGGAGGTGTCCGATGCCCGGCGGTTGCGGACACTCGAGCAGGAGAACAGTCGGCTGAAGAAGCTGCTGGCCGAGGCGATGCTCGACAACGTGGTGCTGAAGGATCTGGCATCAAAAAAATGGTAACGCCCGGCGCGAAGCGGGAAGCCGTCGCCCATGCCCGTGAACAGCACGGGCTGAGCGAGCGTCGGGCGTGCAGTCTGGTTGGTGTGAGCCGCAGGGTGATCCGTTACGAGCCGGCGAGGCCGGATGACGGGGCGTTGCGGCAACGGTTGCGTGAGCTGGCGGCGGAACGTCGTCGGTTCGGCTATCGCCGCTTGGGCTACCATCATGACCAATATCGCCATCATTACCGGCCGCATCGCCCGCGATCCCGACACCCGCGAGACCAAGGGCGGCACCAATGTCACCGGGATCACTGTCGTCACCGATCGCCCTGCGCGGGACAAGGACGGCAAGACCTACAAGGACGAGAACGGCTACACCGCCAAGGAAAGCGAGTTCCACCGGGTTACCTGCTTCAACGGCCTCGCCAAGACCGTCGGCCAGTACTGTTCCAAGGGCCAGCTGGTCAGTGTTCAGGGCCGTAAGCGCGGCAAGCGGTTCCGGTTCGACCCGGCACGGATCAGGGCAGGGAAGGGCGACCAGAATCTGACCTTGCATGAGCCGAGGAAGCTCGAGATCCATGAAGGCGACCGGATCCGATGGACCCGCAACGATCATCGCCGCGGCCTGTTCAATGCCGACCAGGCCAGGGTGGTTGCCGTTGTCGGCGGGAAGGTCACTTTCGAAACTTCCAAGGGAGACCAGGTCGAGCTCAAAAAGGACGATCCGATGCTGAAGCGGATCGATCTTGCCTATGCGCTCAACGCCCACATGGCGCAGGGTCTGACATCCGATCGCGGCATAGCCGTCATGGACAGCCGCGAGCGCAACCTGTCGAACCAGAAAACGTTCCTCGTGACGATCACGAGGCTTCGCGATCACCTGACACTGGTGGTCGACAGTTCGGACAGGCTCGGAGCAGTCGTGGCACGCAACAAAGGCGAGAAGGCCTCGGCCCTCGAGGTCACCGCACAGTTGACGCCGACAGAAAAGAAAAACGGCGAACTTGATCAGCTGAAACCGGAAGAGGCCAACAAGGCCGAAAAGGAACTCGCCCGAAGCAAGAGCAAGACACTGGACTTCGGGATTTGAAGGGCCGCTATGTGCCAGATTTTCTGACGAATTGGCCCCGGCAGTTGTTCCGGGTCGTGCCTGCGCGTGCACGACCAGATTTCGGAGCAGCTCTCAGATCGCAAGAGTTTTGCGATGCCTCTCAATCGCGCTTCGTACATCATCGGGGAAGGGCAGGTGTCCGCTTTCGCTGCGCCAGGCGTCGTCGAACCGTGCAACGACATCCTTCGCTGTCGCGGTGATCAGCTTGGCAGGCAGCTTCGCCTTGTCGGCGATCGCCTCGAGTTCATCATAGGTGTAGGATGCCCACTCGCGCGAGCTATGAAACTTGAGTGCAGCATCGTCGCCTGGGATATAGGCGAGCGTCGAAAGCAGGTCATAGGCAGGTGCCAGCAGCGCGTTACGCCTATCCGGGTAGATCAACGACCAGTTCTTGAGGTGCATGTCGCCATTCCCGATCAGTACCGAGTAGGTGAGCCGGCGGACGAATTCGACCACGCTTTGTTCGTCGGTCTCGATCGCCAGGACACTGAGAATCTGGCGGTAGCTCGCATTCTCGTATTTATCGTCTGCAAAGACACCGAACACCTGGGCGAAGTCTTCGGTGTGCACGGGTCCCTCTTCCCCCCGGTCGAAGCGCCGGATGGCAAAAGCGGACTCTCCGTAACGGGTGATACCTTCGGGTATGCCATCGATCTGATCGAGAGGCACAAGGCCGATTTCAGGTACGTCGATCCCGATCTTTGCTGCCAGTTTCATCGCTGCGAATTCAGCCTCGGGCACGTCCGGATGTCTCGCAGAGGGCAGCTTGACGATCCAGTCGCCGCCGCTGCCTGTGACTGGGATCGTCAGTCCGCCATTCTTGCCCTGGGCTTTGATAGCCGAGAATTTGAGTTGCACGCCGGCAAGCGAGAAGCGCAGCGCGCGCTCTGCCTGCTTCCCCGCCGCTTCTTCATCTAGCTCGTCGGCCTCCGTTTCCTCGGCATCGACGGCGAGGGCGCGCACTGCGCCGGGAAGATCGTGCCCGAGCTGTGCGAGAAGGTGGTATTCGCGCACGGCTTTCACGCCGGCGCGGCGGGCCAGGTAGTCGCGAAGCGTTCCTTCAGGAAGGAGGTTGGAGAAGAACGGCTCGATCTTCGTTCGATAGCTACGTGGCTCTGCGATGATCTCGCCATTCGCGTCCTTGTAGGCGAGCGAAAGCGTCGGCCGATCCTGGTCGGCAAGGTAGACATCGTCGAATGTGAAGATGCTCGCATCTCCATCGAGGCGCGCAATCGTTCCAACGCGCGTCTCACCCAGAAAGATATCGAGAGCCGCTGCGTCGATCATGTGGCGTCGTCCTCAAGCCGGTAAGCAGGTAGTTTGCGGGCACTATCTCGATCGATTGCGTGGACCTGCAGGTTTCTGACGTGTTTGAGGGCACGTGTGGATGCCGCGATCTGTTGGGCGAGTTTCTTCGTTCCCTCTTGCTGCTCAAGCGCCCAGCCGAGGTCCTGAAAATGCTTTTTCAGATGGGCGACGGGCTGCAATGCCTGCTGGATGGCCTTGAGCGTTTCGGGATTGAAATTGACGGTCTGGACATCTTTAAGTGCGCTTTGAAACTCATTCACTTCGGTGACGCTCGGATAGCTCTCCCGTACTCGCTCAGCGAACCGGTTGGTTTCAGCAATCGTTGCGAGCGTTCGACTGGCCTCGCTTCTTTCGCGCTGTGAGCGAACAACGCCTTCGATCGCCGGTACGGTCCTTCGAGGCACTAGCTTCAGTTCGAGGTCGAGCGCGCGCGCTATTTCGACAAGGCTGGAAATCTGTAGGTCTACATTCCCGCCTTCGATTTTGGAGATGTGGCTTTGAGGCAAGCCCACCCGCTCACCCAGCTGTTTCTGGGTAAAGCCTTTTGCTATCCGTGCCGCTTTGATGCTTGCGGCGATGTCCTCGATTGTCGTGCTCATAAATATGTTTCTACATATGCTGGCCTACGTCTATATGTTTTAGCATATACCATGATCGTTGAGAAAGGCAATAGAGATATGCAATGGCATATATACACTACCCATGATAGGCCATTGCATATCATGGGTAGTGTTTGCCGCGCATAAAGCGTGAGCCGTCGTCACTTCAAAGAGCCTTTTCCCGCTCTTTCGATGACAGAGCTTTCGCCCAGAGATCTGCCATTCAGTCAGGAAGGCCAACGGCGGCAATGCGCCCCAAACTCGGACATCAGGCTGGTCACTGCCAAAGCCTGAAAGCGGACCCTCTGCTTGAACCTCCCAATGATAGGTCAACAATCAGTCGAAGCGTCAGGGCGCCCGTCCTTGCACCACCTTACCTGCCCTGAGTTGATCCAGAAGTGGCATCCGCATTTGTTTTTCTGATGAATTGACGGATGTATTGTAGGCCGCAACCAAAAGTCTTCTGAGACCTGCCAGCGTGGTCGCTGATTAGGATTCAGCGAGAGATTGATGACTTCCCCGCAGCCGCCGGGACACTTCATACATGCCCATTTCTTGATATCGCCACTCTCAACGATAGTGAGATTACCCGCTTCGATCAGTGTCGGGTCCGGCAAGGTTGAAGCGCGTATCATGAGAAAATCAAATCGTAGCAGGCGCAAACGTCGCAGTAAGCGTGAGATATTATTTTTCATGTCAGCTCACCACGTCCAGAAACGGTTGCATATCTGCCCGACCAAGTGTTGCTGGCTGGTTGCAACAGGGGCAATCGGGTTGCGACTCCACAAACGGTCTGCGGTCGTCTCTGGCGTGAAAGCGCCGCATGCGCGTTGGCACCATTCCGGCCTCCCCAGCAAGCCCGGTCACTCCAGCCAACCACTCATTGACTGCCATCGCCGCTGCTTCGGTCGTGAAGGTGACAACTGCCGGAGAAGGATCACCTTCACCCAGAACGTAGGCTTCTTCTTTCAACTGCTCATATGCATCGGGATCATCGCGCCTTATCGCTTCTTCACGTGCTCGCTGCGGATCGACGTAGTCGCCGCAAAGTAGGCATGGATGCCCAGGCACAAGTGTCGAAACGCGGGCGAAGAGATCATATGCTGTGTCGGTACGCCGCTGCATCGCCAGTCCGACATCGATAACGGGGATGCCGTAAAACCGCGCGAAGCGATTGAGAAACAACCGTCCGGCGTGGTCATCTGTGCAGCAAAAGATCACATCGCATGCCTTTAGCGTATCCCAGGTTCCTGGGTGTCCGGCCCAAGCATCCACGCTCACCAGCGTCATGCCGAGCCCGGATTCCTCGACGGTTCGCGTGTGAATAGCGGTCTTGGGCAATTTGGCATCGACATCCGAGCGCCGCGCGCCGTGAAGGCGATTGAGATTTGTTTCGTCAACGATGTCTTTGTCGAATTGGACGGCCTCTTGAACCCCAAGCCGCAACAGCAGGGACAAGACGGCACTTCCAGTTGCACCTCCACCAGCAATCCCGCATCGAAAACCAGCTACTTGACGTGAGGCTTCCCTCCCGAAGAGCCGGACTTGGCGATCCAGAAAATCCGCCGGCGTTCCCTTCAGTCCCGAGATATGCAGGCGCGGTCCGACATGCAGGAGCCGACCGATGTCTTCTGCTTCTTCTGTCTGCGTCCAAATACGTGCAACAATATCGCCATTGCCGGCAATAACGATGCTGATCAAACCCGGCATTCCTTTCAGTAGGGCGGTGCGTGCAAGCTCGGCTTCGTTGCGGTCGTCCTGCTCAGAGAACTTGGCCTGGCCCGTGGGGTGGGTATGGACCAAGGAAGGCACGAGTCCGTTCACCTTGGCGTCGTTTAGGAGGCGCATGAAGCCATCGGTCTGCCAAGTCACATGCCGTGCTGACGCTGATACAACGTCGTTACCGCTGATGGCTTGGAAACGATGCGAAATCAGACGGCGCCGCTGTTGAAGTGTCCACGGATCGACTTCGATATCCGCGATGCCAAACAGCATGTAGGCGGAGCGCTCCGACCCGGCCCCTATCTTCAGCAGGGACCGAATCTGCGCCTCGTGCGGGTCGAGAAGGATGAGATCGGGTGCCTCCATTACGCTCGGGCCTCAGCCAATGCTGTTTGGACGCGGGCGACCATGGTCTGAAGACCGTCGACCCCAGGGCGCCAGGCGTTGTTATGACGGGACCAGCGCTGCCACACACGACCAGCGAAGCGGTGTTCAACAGTGCAGGCTTTCGGCACTTGTCCGGTGCCTGCCAGAGTCAGCTTCGGTGCGACGTAAAACATGTCGGGCGGGCAGTCGGGATACCCCTTGGGAAGCAGGATCAGAACATCTGCAACCGCATGAGCGAATTTGCCATCCGGCAGCGGCACAGCATTTAGGATGATCCCCGTGCTGCCGCCTTCCGCCACCACTTCGAACTCATAGCCGTGACCGGAAAGGTAGGTCTGATCTTTCGACGGAAGCGCATCCCCCTCCGTCGTTTGATCGATCAGCGAAACGAACCGCTCAACTCCGGCGTCGGCCAGGTTGATCACATCGGTATCAGCGATCTTCTTGTCGTGCTGTCCCGGGATTTCCTGCCAGAGGTTGTAATTGGGCGGCAGCTTGGCCAGCGTGCGCAGCACGAAGCCACTGATGCAGGCCCGCGGCCATTCGAGATCGGCGTCGTCGATCTTGAACTTGAAACTGCGATCGGTGCGGGCAACGAGCACTTTTTCGGCGCCGCGCCCACGCAGATCATAGCTTTCATCGAGGCGAAGATCCTCGAAATCGCCATTCGGAAGGATCGCGATTGCGACATGTTCATCCACCGGATGGCTGCCGGTTGCTTCAATGATCTGACGACCGAGAACCTTCGGATCGTCGAAAATGTGCGGTTTGTAGTCGAGATTTTCGTCTGCAATCAGAACGCGGAAGCGATCATCTTTTTCATTCGGTTTCATAAGCTTAACACCTTGTATGTTTTCAAGCACCGGCCTCATGCCTGTGCTTTCACAAGGTAAATCGCTGGTCCCGCCGGAAACCGGTAAGTCAGTTCAGATTCTTTTTCGCAAGGTTGCCCGATGGTACGTCAGTGCAAACGAAAAAGTATGGGCACCGCGGACACGTTCTTGCTGGCTGCTTCGGGCTGGCCGGAAATGTCCCCGACATGATCGATGAAACAGCGCTCTCAATCCTCTTTCTGCGGTTATTGAGCTTGGTTGTTCCCATAGCCACCGGAGAGCGCGATTCATCGGTCAGGAACACGAACTCGATGTCGCCTATTGATTCAGCGGCGAGCTGATAGGCTGCAGCATCCAGGGTGTCGGTCGACGTAGAGGTCTTGCGGCCCGTTCTGATACGCCTGAAAACGAGCCGGCCATCAGAACACACGGTCCGCTCATCCGGTCGCACGACAATCTGTGCACCCGCCAGGTTCAGAGTAAGGTCGGTGGCAGGCTCCGGTGTCTCGTTGCGGCGCAAATCAAACAGGTACGAAAGCAACTGGCGCCCTATGCGCTTATAGTCGTCTTCATATCCATGATTGACTGGGCCTCTCATGGCCCAGTGCTTTTCTAGGAGGCTTTCGAGTTCGGCCTCGGTAGTTATCGAGGTGGCCGGGTTTACGAGTTCATTGATGGCAAATTGCACCGCCGAGTGCATTTGCATGAAGGCAGTTTCAGTTCGTTTGCCACCAAACTTCAGAACATGGGTATACAAGAAGCGCCTTGGGCATTTTTCGTAAAGTGCCAATTGAGATGGTGTGATCGCCAACGGCTTGTCGAAGGAGACACCAACTGCCTTCTCGCTGTTGTTGGAGGAGCCTGATGCTGTGATTGCCTCTGAAAACTCGAGTTTGTCCGCTATGCGATCGATGAATTGGGATCGTTTCTGTGATCTGCCATCAGATTGTTTTGACGGGGCGTACATCAACAGTTCGTTTTCAGCTCGGGACAGCGCTACGAAAAACAAGCACTCCTGTTCTTCGTCATGCCCCGCTTTAACGGCATCCTTTCCGGAATGGATTGCGCCCTCGATCATTCCATCCGGTGGAGCCGTAGTGCTCTGCCGCGCAAAAGAGGGCATCGACCGACCGGTCAAACTTGGTAGATGTAATGTCTTGAACTCCAAGCCCTTACTTCCGTGAATTGTCGTCAGTCGAACCGCATCCAAAGCTTGGGCCGCTGCTGGCAAGTCGCGCAAATCTCTTTCATCGGAAAGGATCACCAGTTTGCGAATGTGGTCGAGAAGAAGCGTGATCGGATATCCTTCTCCGTCTGCACGAGCCGAACGCAAGAAGTTCTGAAATTGCCACAAGGCTATCGCCGGTAATGATGTCTCACCAGCCGCCCGATCGGAAAAACGACGGATCAGATCGGAATTGTCCAAATAGATCGCTGTAAACGCGCGCCAAGGCGTGGATGTTTCCTGGAGCCCTTCCAATGCAGCGATGATCGAAGCCAGACTTTGTTGCCCATCTTGGCTCAGCTCTGCGAACTCAGTCAGACGTTCCTTCCAATCAAGTGGTTCCGGTTCGGAAATCGAGGCCAGATGATGCGCGCATTTTGATACATCATCTACAGACAGTTCAATGCCAGGCATGGTGGCCACGCAGCCAAGACCCATAGCGCGCGGGTCCGTCAGCAGCGACAAGAACGCCAACGCCTGCTTGACTTCGGGCCGGTCAAAAAGCGGTCCGAGGAATAGGACTGGGACGTCATGTGCTTCCAAGCCCCTGGCAACGGCGGCGAGGCGATCGTTGGCTTTGCACAAGACTGCTTGCTCTTTGAATGGAACTCCATTTTTGCGGGCGGTTGCTATCCGGGTGGCAATTTCAGCAACTTCATGATCTTTGCTTTCGACAGTGACGAAAGCCGGTCGTTCGCCTGCCGCTCCTCTTTTGGCGATGGCTTCGACATCGGATTCCGCAGCAAGCATGTCAGCGTCTGCAAATTCGACGAACGCATCGCAAATCTCCTGATAAGATCGATAATTCGTCTTGAGGCTTTTGATTGTCCCACCAGGGAAATCCTCGTCCTTAAATCGTTCAAGGTTGAACGAGGAAGCGCCGCGGAATCGATAAATCGATTGCTTCGCATCACCGACCACCCAAAGACCTTGCCCGTCAGGCTTCATCGCGCGCAGAAGCCGCACACTGGCTCTGTTCACGTCCTGATATTCATCGACGAGGATATGTTCGTATCTGTCCTGCAGTTTCGCGCAGACTTCGGCATCTCTTTCCAGAAGCGTAGTCGGCAGTGCTACTAGATCGCCGAAATCTACGAAGCCACCGCTTGTCTTGAGCGATTCATACGCTTGATAGACTTGAGCGATTTCCTGGCAGCGTTCAGCCGCTTCGATTTCTTCGTCTGAAGCGGCCTGCGCCTGCATGGCATCGGCGAGTTCTTTGTAGCGGGGGGCATCGACCACCTCATCTTTCGCGCGAGAAATCGCCGATAGGATGTCTTTGAGCTTTTCGGTGGGATCCCACAGATCCCTAAAATGAGACAAGGACAACCGAACGAACTCGTTTTCCAGCAGCGCTATGGCATCGGTTGTATCGAGCGGTGTCGGATCAGCGGGAAAATCCAAACGATCATGGAATCGGCGAACAAGGTCGAGCCCAAAGGAATGAAAAGTTCCGATCCAGATCGCGCCAGCTGCTTCGGGCCACAAAGAAAGTGCTCTTTCTGTGAGTTCTCCGGCAGCCTTGTTTGAGAATGTGAGAACCAAGATCGAGCCCGGATCGACCCCCTTGTCTCTAAGATGTTCGAGCCGCCCGACCAATGTTTGTGTTTTGCCTGTTCCGGGTCCAGCTCTCAGCAACAAGGCGCCTTCCGAGTGGATCGCAGCTTCTTTCTGTTCGGGGTTGAGTGGTTTTGGCTTGGATGACTTGGGCGAAGCCAGCTCAACTTCAGGAAGTAAGAGGGCATCGAACAGTTGGACTGCGACCATATCGTATGGTGCCCCAAGCCGATCCGTTATCTGTTTTGCCGAGAGACCTTCCTTGAGATACCATTTTCGCGCCAATGGCCTGGGAAAGAGCAGCTCGCGAGCAAACAGGTCCATCAGAACTTCCTGACGGGCCTTGTGACTGTAGTCCACCAAACGCTCTGCGCCCGTGGCTGATGGATCGGCCGAACGCGCCGGATCAATTTCAATCACTGGTTCTGTGTCATGGCCGCTGTCGAATTCATCGTGCCCGATTTCGTGAGCAATCAAAAAGGCATTCAGGAATCTGTTGCCAGTGTCTTCATGACGAATTGCCCCCGCATCAGCATCGAAAAGTGCGCGACCACCTTCCAGTTGAGCGTGGCCTTGGGGATAGGCGCGCACTTCAATATCGCGCCGCTTCGCTTCGCGAAGCGCCAACGCAAGAGAATCTTCCGGATCGCCGCCCTTTGCGATTAAATCCGCGTGGAGCCCGGCGGCCTTTTGCCTGGCAAGCTCAATCCGTTCCATCTGCTTCGGACAGTTTGTTCAGAGCTTCCAGTTCGCTTTCGTCCAAATTTAAGCCAGCGACAAAATCATCAAACTCGACTGGAGCGGAGCCACGCGGCTTTCCATCCGCTTTGTAGGCCATCTGCGGAGTGGGCGCTGTTGAATCCTGAAGATGATAGATCAGCTGATGAACACCAACCTTCGCGGTCCGCGCGAGATTTCCGAGTAGCGCACCGGGAATCGAACCGAGGCGGATCTTTCTATCGCGAAAACCTGCAACGAAATCTCTGGGAAGGCCCAAATCCTGGGCAAGTCCGCGTAGATTGGTTCCGGATAGAGCACTCATGACGGCAGCTGCGCTCTGCTGAGCGCCCACATCCGCCGGATTTGTTTCGAATGGCACGCCGTCAACCGCAGTTGATAGATCAACCAGACGCAACTCGTGATAAAGATCAGTTAGCTCCACTGCGAGCGAGGGGAATCGTTGGACGTAGCTCCGTAATGTCTCGGGGCCTAACGACGGCTCGGTTGCGAAGTCATCGAGTATGTCATCCTTATCTGTTTTAGCTGACATTCTTGACCTCCGTTCCCAACATTTTTTGCAGTTTCTCGACAGCTCGATCACGACGATTTCGGACCGTCTGTGGGCCACAACCGAGAAGTTTGGATATAGTTTGAACTTCTGGGTCTTTGCTCTCGCTCGGTATCTCCGCAAAGATCATATTGATCACCCGCCTTTCGTCTTCTGGAAGGGTGTCAATCGCTTGCTGCAGTTGAAACCGGTAAGTAATTTCATCTTCAATGCTGTTCGAAGCAGGGTTTAGGCGGGTGAGGGCCTCCTCCACCTCAACGGAAATCTCTCCATCCTCATCATATTCAAGCTGAGCCGTTGGCTTATCCCGCCGGTACATTTTTCGCATCGCGTCATGCTTGCGCCGAGCAATCATGTGGTCGAATGCAACTTCAAACCCGTCTAGTGTCTCGTCATAAATTTGCCGGTCGCGCATTACCCGTTCAGCAAAATCATCGAGAACAAATTCCTGAAGATCGAGCAAATGTGCGATAGCCCCGTCTTTCTCGCCAAGACGGATTTCGGACTGGGGGCACAATCTCTTTATCCGGGTTTGCAGAAGCTGATACAGCGCTCCAAATTGGGTGTCGCTGTTATGCGTTTTCGTTTGCCTCAGAAAATAAACCAGCACCTCGGAAGGAATGTATTCGGAATGCGTTCTGGCACTGATCTCTGCGCGATCGCAAAGCTGTTCAAAGCTCAAATCGCGGCACGCTTGAATGAGCGCTTCTGTTTCAGCTCTCCGCTTATAGAGCGCCCCTGCCTCGCTCCTTTTTCTAAGTGGCGGTAGGTCGCTCATTGAAGTCATCTCTACTTTGATTTTCGATAGGGCCTGTCGTCACCCTCACAGAGCATCTCGGACAGCATCCGCCAAGATATGCCTCGCCATTTTCACCCGATTGCGATGTGAGTGCCACCTAGGTGACGAAAAGCTCGCTCTCGACAGGTAAGAAGGATTACTTGCATCCGCTCCGCAGCTTCAGCCAGAATATCACTCATCAGATCTAGTCTAGCGTCGTCGGAATAGGCCAGCGGGTCATCGAGGATCAAGGATACCGGTCGTCCCTTTTCTAGGAGCATATCGGCGAAGGCCAAGCGGGTTAAAACGGCCAATTGCTCCTGCGTTCCGCGCGATAGGTGTGTACACCCTTCCTCCGTTCCTGCCCGGGTGATCGATTGTAGCTGAAGATCTTCCGTAAATGACAGATCGCACCCTGGTAGAAGCCGCTCAATGTGGCGCTTTGCCCTGCGAGCGATGGGTCCAACATAGGTACGGGATGTCTCCAAACGTGCATCTTCGAGCGTGTCGCGCAACAGTTTCACTGTTGCAGCTTCTTCACTCACACGATCTAATGACCTCTGCGCAGCCTCTGCCTCTTCCTCTGCCTTTGCTGCAGCTTCGGCGAGGCCCTTTCCGCCCTCGGTTTCAATCGTGGCTTCAAGTCTCGCGATCTCCAGCTGAAGTTCGGTCGCTTGCGTTCGAGCGGACTCCGCGCGCTTGTCGATTTTCTCTATTTGTCGCTCTATGGCGTCGGGATCGAGAGAACCAGCGTTCTCCTGAGCCTTTTGCCATGCGACATCCGCACCGGCTGCTTCCTTGCGCGCGGCGAGCAGTTCCGCATCCAAGTTTGCGAAGCGTGGGTCTGCTTCGATTTTTGCAATCTGCTGCTCGGCGCTAGCGAGAGTGGAGCGTGCCGAGGTTTCTGCTGTGGCGAGTGGGCGGTCCTTCTCTTCAGCTTTTCGCAAAGCTTCAAGCGCAGCCTGGTAAGTGCCATCGGCGGTCGCAAGACCTTCCTCAGCATCTTCGAAACGCTTCTCCAGGGCAGCTAGGTCGGGAATTGTATCAGGTGCTACCGTGTCGCTGTCGGCGATTGACGCGACGAATTTCCTCAATGCATCAGCCCCAGTACCAAGTTCTATTGCCGGCACGGCGGGGGTGATTGCTTCGATACGCGCATCGAGCGCGGCGGTACTTGCTTTGGCATCGCGAGCGGCGTCAACACGATTGCGCGCTTCCGAAACGCTCGCAACACCGAGCTGAGACAGCTCCGATTTTAGCCTTGCGTTCAAATCGTCCAGCCGCGCTTGCGCACTCGCTGTCCCGCGCGGGGGTTTGACAATCAGTTCGGCTCCACCACCGATGCCAATTCTGCTCTCCTCGACGATCGTTCGCGCACCGTCGCCGAATTCATTGCCATCGACAGTAATGTGGGATGCTTCGCCGACCAATTCGATGGTGGTTGAGCCAGCAGATAGCTCGGCAGAGGCGGTTGCGACGTCCCGCTGGAGGGATTCCAGCGACTTCAACGTTTGCGGATCGACGCCAGACGCTTCGATCTTTTTTGCTTCCGCAAGCTCTGACTCCAGCTCGACGAGCCTTTCATGTCGACTTTTCGCGTCAGCGATTGCCGAATGTTGAGAAGCGGCGGTGGCGAGCAGTCGGGCATCTCCTAACGCGGATCGCGCGGCTGCGCGGGCATCGCGGGCTGATGACAGCGCATGCTTCGCGCTCTCCTCTTTCTTCTTCGCGTCCGCGACTTCCGCTTCGACGTTGGCCCTTTCTGCATTTGCATCGGCTAGTGCGCCAGCGGCTTCTGTTTTCGCTTTCACAGCATTTTTATGGCGTTCGGCGAACTCGCCAAGCGCGTCGGCATCTGCCTGTGCGGCCGAGCGTTCGGCTTTGCGCTGGCCGAGCATCAAGGCGGCCGCCTGAGCCGTTTCGAGAGACTTCATGAGATCAGCTCGCGCTTGCGCATCGCGCTCGTCCGCCAATTCACGTTTCAGAACCTTCATGCGCGCTTGTTTGTCGGCCAGCTCCGTGAATGAAAGTTCCAAGGCTGCGAGTTCGGATGCGGCCTGGTACGCTGCATCTCGCGTCTTTTGCGCAGCATCGCGGGCCGATTTTTGTCGGCCGCCGATCGCGCCGCCGGGGGTCCAGTAATCCGCGAATTGCTTGTCGACGGCGGCACGGACAGCATCGTGCGTCGCTCCACCCATGATCGAACCAACTTCCGCTTCCAGGGTCGAGCGTACGCTGTTCCGCACGATTTCACCCGGTGCTTTTATGGAAAGCGCATCGCCTTGCCCGACCCAGAGCAAACCCAAGGCACCATAGGAGTCCAGATCGGCATCACGGCTCGTGCTGCGCTCGAACCCAAGCAACGCCTGTAATTTTTCTTCCGCCGCGTCCCCTGAAGTGCGCCCTTTCGGCCCATGGACCTCAAGTGCAGGCGATTTGAGGAATTTCTTGGCGACGCGCCAACGCTCTCCGTCAATCTGAAACTCAATTTCGACCTCGGGCGCTACGTTCTCGCCGAAAGGCATGAAGGATTGCGCGAGCTGATTTTTCGTTCCGTGCCGGACAAAAAGGCCAGCGCGAAGGGCTTCGAGAAGCGTGGATTTGCCAGTTTCATTGGGTTCGATGACAACGTTGAGGCCGCTTCCGAGGCCTTCGATTACCATAGGATCGCGGAACTTCCGGAAGTTGGTCGCGACGATGCGTTCGAGTTGCATACTCACGAGCCGATTGCCTTGGCGTGTTCGACAAAAAGCCTTTCAAGCGCTCTTCGCGCGATCAGGCTTTCCGGCCCATCCTCCTGGATACGAGCATTTAGGGTCGAAGCTGCTGTTCCCAAGATCCCTTCGGCGGCGAATGCCGCCAGATCGTCGTCGCTGGGTTTCGCTACGAGGTCCGTTGCTGAGAAGGCGAAGTAGCGGAACCTGTGCGCAAGTTCGTCCTCGAGCGATCTCAGCATGGCGACGCGGTCGGTCAGTGTCGTTATGCCGCTCAGCGTCAATCGAACTAGCGTTTCAGCAGGATTGCACTCGTCGAGAAGTTGGGCACGTTGCGCTTCGAACCCTGCGGCATCGTCCACGCGCCAGTCGCGCTTCAGCCATTGGTACTTTCCTGTTCGGAGTTCGGTAACGACGGGTTCGGCACTTTGTTTAAGCTCGACCAGCAGCGCTTTGCCCGGTTCGTCGCGCTGAAAACGGTCGACCTCTGGTGTTCCTGAGTACCAGGTCCGCGCATTTACTTGCAGCGAACCATGCCAATCACCAAGCGCGAGATAGTCAAGGCCGGAGCGCGCAGCACGATCAGGGGCGATCTGGTTCTTGGTTTCGCCTTGGGCACCAAAATCTACGATCGAACCATGCGCTAGTCCTATGCGTAGTTTGGCGCCCGGAGTTTTCATCGTGTCGAATTTTTCGGTTGGGTCGTCATCCTGGTGACGATGAACCAGCGGTGCTGGTAACAGCCACATACCCCCTTCAAGTTCCGAAGGCTGAGCCTCCGATATCAAGTATACGTTGCCTGGTAGTCGCGCCTCGATCCGGTCCCATAAACCTCCAGCTCTGACGAAGTCATGATTTCCCGGTAGCAACCACCAGTGGCATGCATGCCGCTCCATTCGGGAGAGAGCCTGAACGATCGTCCGGGGGTCCGGGCCTTCGGTATCGAAGACGTCACCTGCGACTAGAACATGAGTTGCTGAATGCTCGTTTGCCAACTTACCGATGGTGTCGATGGCATCGAAGCGCGCGTCCGTGAGGGCGCTGCGCACTTCAGGCTCAGCCCAGGCATAGGGCTTTCCCAATTGCCAGTCGGCGGTGTGGATGAACCGAAACATCTTATCCCCTGTTTGATCAAAGCATTCGGTCTGCGCTCAAGCTTCGACAAATTTCGCATTTATTGTCTTCGCCACTCCGCGCGCGACAGCTTTCGTTTTCATCGACTTAATTGCGCTTTACCTATAGCTAAAGAGAGAAACGAAGAGTTGCCAGAAAAACCGAATATTGCGTCGGTAGCGAGACGAAATTGAATGGAGTGCTCAAATGGATATTGAAGGCGCGCTAGCTGATGTCGATGAAGCCGAACTTCGGGCCGAAACGGCAGCGTTTCTGCAAAACTTTATGACGCCAGCGTTTGGATCCTTACCCAAAAGGGAGATCGAACTCGGGGTGTTTGATCTTTTGCGCAATCTCGGCATCCTTCAGACCGAGGCTACGATTTACAGTCTGATGACGGATTTGAAGGTCACGAGGACCAAGGCTTCACAACTGATTTTTGACCTGGAAATCCGCCGACATGGGAGCGACCGCGCGCGATTGGATGACCTCGTTAAACAGGCACTTATTGAGACAAAGTTTGCAAGGGACGGCGACTATTTCGTGATGGAGATCGAGAATCCGCTAACCATTGCGCACATGCGACAACGGATCCGCGAGGTTGGACATTTTTCCGATACCTCCTTCAACTCTTCGCTGGTCAGGGCGCCGCTCAGCGCTGTGACGGACCTCATGCTGAGTATCATCCCGGACGATCAGCATCAGGCGATCAAGGCCGCGCTGGTCGATGCCGGGGCACCCGACAACAGTGTCAAAGCAGTTGTTAAAGGCGCGCTGAAAACACTCGGAAGTAAGGTCATTGGCGAGGCAGCCGACCAGGTCGCTGAAGGCATTGTCGACAGATCGGCGGATTTCCTTGGTCCGCTTGTGAACGCGGGAATTGAGCAGATACGCGACCGTTGGAGCGCCTTGTATCCCGCGGACGGTAACGAGAACTGACCCTTTCGAATTCGGCACGCTGCTACATGGACCACCAAGGCACTGACCGATATGGTCGGATGCTTGGAATTGTCACCAACTCCCGCTGATCAATTGGTGACCAGATGGTGCGTGCCAACGTTGCTCGGACATTGTCGGGCCGCCGAGAGCCATAGCGCTAGCTGTTCCGAGAACTGTTTAAGGTTGAAAGGCTCTGATCCGCCGTGGTTTCAAAGTCGAATTCGTACACAAAGAGACCCCACACCATTTGTTTCTTGCAACGCGTTTGTGAAGTTCAGTCTACGGCTTAGGACAATTTAGCATTCGCCTTGCACTCTGGCCGTTTCTCGCACCGTGATCTGAATGTCCGCTTTGCAGTCTACCCGACCAGAACCGGACCGTCCGCCTTCGGCCCAAGTCCTGCCGTTACAAGGCTCGGCCAAACCAGATGACCCGACCGACGACGTGCACCTCAGATCGGTCCATGTCGTGCCAAGTTGGATAAGCTGGGTTGTCGCTGGCGATTGTGATTTGTCGGCCACCAGGCTTGATAGCAATACGCTTAACGACCAGAGCATCATCAGCGCGCAAAACGTAGATTCCATCGCGCAATCGTGAGCCATGGTCTGACGCGTCGACCAGGACCTCGTCACCATCGCTGAGCGTGGGCTCCATCGAGTCACCCTTTACGCCGACGATCGACAGGCTGGCGCTCTTGGCCGACGTCAGGTGCCGCAGCCACCGCTCATCGAACCCGAACCGGGTGTGTGCAGTCTCACTGGCAGCTACCGCGCCGAATCCAGCAGATGCTTCCACATCGAGAACGGGGATCTCGACCATACCATCATTGACTGGATTGGCGGGACCGCCGAGCACTTGCTCATCGACGCCGAAGAAGCAGGCAAGTGTCTTTCGGTCTTCGTCATCGAGCTTTCGCGGTGAACCGCGCTTGATGAATTGCTGCACATAGGCAGGGTTGCGGCCAAGCAGCCGCGATATCGAGGCGTAGCCATATCCGCCCTTGAGGATCAGCCGGTCGAGCTCTTCCCTGACATGTTCCATCTGTCTGTCCTTCGAATCTCAATTGTAGGAATTTTCCTAGACTCGCGGATGTGATCCTACTAAGAACATAACAAGAACACAAGGGATTTGCGAGTCGGAGCGAAAGGGTTATGACCTTGCTGGAACGGATCGAAAAGCATCTGAAAGATCACCATATTTCGGCAACGCGCTTCGGCCGGCGCGCAGTTGGCGATCCTCGATTCGTACTCGATCTCAGGCAAGGGCGAAGGCCGCGTCGACGAACGCTTGAACGGCTGGAAGCCTATCTGCAGTCAGTCGACGCTAGAGATCCTCAAGGTTCTATCAGGAATAGGTCCTGCGCTCGACAAGTTGCTCATAGCGACGGGCAACATTCTGCCAAAGTCTTGCCCCGTCCTGCTCGCCGGCCTGGTATAGCTGATCGATCTTCGACGCAATGAATTCACCTCCGGCGTCGCCATGGTGCTTATCCACCCACAGCGCCATGCCCCAAAGCTCCTGATCACGGGTGAGCATCAGAAGAGTGACCCGATGCCTGCGATGAGCATAAGGACAATCGGAATACCCAGCAGCCATGCTTCGAGCTTCAATTTCCATTCCCGCTCGTTGCCCGGCAAGGGATCGTCACTGTCCGGCCAGATGCGCATCAGCACCATGGCTCCCTGCGTCCGGACCAGGTTCGTGCTAGTCCTTCCGCGACCAATTGGTCGCCGATCGAGCGGCCATCGCGCATCAGGACACGGAGCTTACGACCGTACTGGTCTTCGTCTCGATTACCGATTGGAACGGCGGAGAACTCTCCCTGATTGAGCAGAACCACCAACCTGTCGCGTGCCCTTATGCCGAGATCGTATTCGATATCGCATCTTGGCTGCGAAATTTCAGGCGTGTCGATATCCGCGATCCTGATCTTCACGCCTTCGAGCCAGATCGTGTCGCCATCGATGACACAAGTGCGTCTGACCATGCCGCAAACGGCAAAGCTGTGCTTGGTTCGTGCCTCAGCGATCGCCGAACCAAAAGGCCAGTAGATGCCAAGAATGCCGCCCAGAATGCCAACGAGTAAGCCTCCGGCAACAAGCAGCGCAAGGCCGCGCCGTTTGCCTTGCTTCTGTCGGAGAACTCCTGCGTGAAAATCGAAGACATTATTCTGAGGTGATCTTCCTGCCATGCCAACTCCTTTCATTTTCGGGCCTGCAAGCCAAGATACCGTGCTCGCTTTTCCGATGATTTTCGGCTATTTTCTCAGCAACAAGATGGGGCTGAGAAGAGGAGAGGGCGGCTCCCTTCTTGTGAAGGAGAATGAGCGATGAACGATCCAGACGACACACCCCCGGGCGGCAAGGAGGGCTGGGAGGGCTTCCGCGAAGTAGATCGGGCCATCGCCGAGAACCGTCTCACTTCCTACACCTGGAAAAAGACCTGGGCTGACCCGTGGGGCAAGCTTGGATTGATCCTGTTCGGGGTCCTGTTCCTCGCCTTTTTGATCTATGTGATCATCTACGACGGGCTGATCTGAGCTACCATTCCTTCACATCGTCGGCCGCCTCAGCCGAGGCTCCCTTGGCATCGCGAGTCTTGCCATCGAGGTATCCTTTGACGGTCCCGATCCGCCGGTCCCCTTGTTGTTGGACCCGACCTACATTCCGGGCGATGTCTTCACGCTCGCTTGAGGGGGCGCCAAGGCTCCCTGGTACCCCGCCAAGCCGTACCGATCCCCGCACGCCATCTGCGCTGCTCACAGCGGGTCGAGCGACGGACGCAAAGGGCGGCAGAGCCAGGTCATCCGCGATCTCGGCATTGAGCTGGTTCGCATAGCTTTCGACGAACCGCGCCTGGAGTTTCTGGCCCCGCGCACTCATCTGGAAATCGATGTCGTCGAAGCGCACCGGCCCATAGTAGTCGCGGTTACCATCGATCTCCGCCATGCCCCATTCGCGATAGGCCTGGCTGAGGTTGAGCGTGCCTGCGGCATTGGCACTTTCGTACCAGCTTGCTTGGTTCTCGAGGCGGCTGGCGATCTCCTCGGCTCG
>Ga0208470_1000028_pt1 | contig 46325 bp, 40 predicted proteins | sample DeeseametaMP0740_FD_184204 | JGI IMG/M metagenome (GOLD analysis project Ga0208470, IMG submission 184204) | Marine microbial communities from the Deep Atlantic Ocean - MP0740 (SPAdes) | ecosystem: Environmental > Aquatic > Marine > Oceanic | place: South Atlantic Ocean | collected 2011-02-01 | reverse complement strand
GGGATCGTTGGCGTCCCAGTAGTTCAGGGCCTGGTAGGCATGGGTGAAGATGCGCTCGTAGTCCGGCGCCACATAGCCGCGGGCATTGTCGTTGGTGACCAGGGAAGTGGTGGAAGACGCCAGGGACGAGACCTGGATACGGGCACTGGCATCCTCCTCGTCGTATTTCTGGATGGCAGCAGCAAAGGCCTCACGGCTTTGCTCGCGCTGGCCGGTGAGCTGGCTGACCCGGCCCAGTTCCTGCAGATAAAGGACGCCATCGCCGCCAGCAGCGGCTTTTTCCAGCTTCTCGGTGGCCGCCGGCGCCACCGGAGCGGTGGCCAGCGAGGCCTTCCATTGCTGGGCCTGATTGGGGTAGGGCACAAACAGGGAGTTTGTGGCACAGCCGGACAATGCCAGCAGCCCTGCAACCAACAGGCATCCTTTCCTGAGTCGTCTCATAGGTTAGATACGAAAAAAGCCGGAGCAGGCAAGGTAGCCCGCCACCGGCTTTTTGTCGAGTGTTTCACCGTTCTCAGGGAGGACCCGAACAGCCGCTCCCCGAGAAACGCCGACTCGCCTAGAACAACACCCGGGTACGGATGGTGCCGTCGATGGTGCGCAGCTTCTCCAGCGCCAACTGGCTGTAGCCCTTGTCCACATCGATGACCACGTAACCGATCTCTTCGTTGGTCTGCAGGTACTGGCCACAGATATTGATGCCATTCTCGGAGAAAATGGTGTTGATCTGGGTGAGCACGCCGGGCACGTTCTTGTGAATGTGCAGCAGGCGGTGCATGTCCGGGTGAGCCGGCAGGGCCACTTCCGGGAAATTCACCGCGCCCAGGGTGGCGCCGTTGTCGGAATAGCGGGCCAGCTTTTCGGACACCTCGGTGCCGATGTTGACCTGGGCTTCCTGGGTGGAACCACCGATGTGCGGGGTCAGGATCACGTTGTCGAATTCACGCAGCGGGCTGATGAATTCGTCGTCGTTGCCCTTGGGCTCTTCCGGGAACACGTCGATGGCCGCGCCCAGCAGGTGACCGTCTTTCAGGGCCGCCGCCAGGGCGTCGATATCCACCACCTTGCCGCGGGCGTAGTTGATCAGGTAGCCCTTGGGCTTCATGGCACGGATCTGCTCTTCCTTGATCATCCAGCGAGTGTCGGCGGTGTCCGGCACGTGCAGGCTGACCACATCGCTCATGCCCAGCAGCTCGGTGAGGCTGCTCACCTGCTCGGCATTTCCCAGCGGCAGCTTGGGAATCACGTCGTAGAACTTCACCTTCATGCCCATGGACTCGGCCAGTACGGACACCTGGGCGCCGATATTGCCGTAACCCACCAGACCCAGGGTCTTGCCCCGGATTTCATAGCTGTCCTTGGCAGACTTGAGCCAGCCGCCGCGGTGGGCAGAGGCGTTCTTCTCGGGAATGCCGCGCATCAGGTTGATGGTATGGGCAATCACCAGTTCCGCCACGGAACGGGTATTGGAATAGGGGGCATTGAATACCGGGATACCACGCTTCAGGGCAGCATTGAGGTCTACCTGGTTGGTACCGATACAGAAACAACCCACGCCGATCAGCTTCTCCGCTGCCTGGAACACCTCTTCGGTGAGCTGGGTGCGGGAACGGATGCCAATGAAATGGGCGTCCTTGATCTTGTCTGCCAGGTCGTTGCCGGTCAGCGCAGTGGGCAGCAGCTCCACGTTGCTGTAGCCGTGCGCCTTCAGGTTCTCCACGGCGTTTTCGTGGATGCCCTCGAGCAGGAGAACGCGGATCTTGTCCTTCTCAAGAGAAGTATCGGCCATGATGGAAGTCTCGGTAGCCTGTGAAATGGGCGCGTATGGTACCATAGCGCGCTCAAATTGAGAGCAACCCGTGCGGGACTTCTCTTCATGTCCCCATGAGCCCGACTCAAGCCCCCGGCACGACCCGTTCAGGAGACCCGTTGATGACCGCCCATGCCCATGCTGCGCTGGAGCAACTGACTGATTTGCTTGGCAATCGCCTCCTTACCGACCCGGAAAGCGCCCAGCGCTACGGGGTCGACTGGACCAAGGTATGGGCCCCGGCCCCCAGCGCCATCGCGCTGCCGGAGACCATCGACGAGGTGCAGCAGATCGTGGAGATCGCCAACGACCACGGCCTGCACCTGGTGCCGTCCGGGGGCCGCACCGGCCTGTCCGCCGGGGCGGTGGCCGCCAATGGCGAGCTGGTGGTGGCCTTTGATCGCATGAACAAGATCCTGGATTTCAACGAATTCGACCGCGCCGTTACCGTGCAGCCCGGTGTTATCACCCAGCAACTGCAGGAATTCGCCGACGAGAAGGGCCTGTTCTACCCGGTGGACTTCGCCTCCGCCGGCTCCAGCCAGATCGGCGGCAACATCGGCACCAACGCCGGCGGCATCAAGGTGATCCGCTACGGCATGACCCGTGACTGGATCACCGGCCTGAAAGTGGTCACCGGCAAGGGCGAGCTGCTGGACCTGAACAAGGGCCTGATCAAGAACGCCACCGGTTACGACTTCCGGCACCTGTTCATCGGCGCCGAGGGCACCCTGGGTTTTGTGGTGGAAGCCACCGTGAAACTGGCCCGCCAGCCGAAAGACCTGACCGCCCTGGTGCTGGGCGCCCCCGGCTTCCGAGAAGTGATGAAGATCCTGCACGCCTTTCAGCAGGACATCGACCTGACCGCCTTCGAGTTCTTTTCCGACAAGGCCATGGCCCACGTACTGGAACACGGCGTGGCCAAGCCCTTCGATACCGAGTGCCCCTTCTACTGTCTGCTGGAATTCGAACAGCTCTCCGAAGCCACCGGCGACCAGGCCATGGCCATCTTTGAAAAGTGCGTGGAAGAAGGCTGGGTGCTGGACGGCGTCATGAGCCAGTCCCTGCAGCAGCTGGACCAGCTGTGGCAACTGCGCGAGCGCATTTCCGAGTCCATTGCGCCGCACACTCCCTACAAGAACGACATCTCCGTCACCGTGGCGAAAGTGCCGGACTTCGTGGAAGACATCGACACCGTGGTGCAGGACGCCTACCCGGATTTCGAAATCGTCTGGTTCGGTCATATCGGCGACGGCAACATGCACCTGAACATCCTCAAACCGGCGGACCTGGCCAAGGAAGACTTCTTCGCCCAGTGCAACAACGTGTCCAAGTGGGTGTTCGAAATCGTCGAGAAGTACAACGGCTCTATTTCTGCGGAGCACGGCGTGGGCATGACCAAGAAGCCCTACCTGGAATACTCCCGCAGCCCGGAAGAAATCGCCTGCATGAAAGCGGTGAAGCACGTCTTCGACCCCAATAACATCATGAACCCGGGGAAGCTGTTCGATGTTTGATGAAATCAACACCCCGGTGGATCAGGACGGTTACCAGCACCGCTGGATCGACGGGTCGCCCATCGACATTCCCGTGGGCAAGGCCGTGTGCGTGGGCCGCAACTACGCGGACCACGCCAGGGAACTGGGCAATGACGTCCCGGATGCCCCCATCTTGTTCATGAAGCCGGCCACCTCGTTGGTAAGCCTGCACGAACCCCTCGAACTACCCAAAGGGCAGGGCGAGGTGCACCACGAAGTGGAGATGGTGGTGCTGATCGGCAAACGGATTCACCGGGAAACCGATCTGGACAACGTCCGCTTCAGCATCGCCGGCTACGCCGTCGGCCTGGACCTGACCCTGCGTGAGGTGCAGAACAATCTGAAAGAAAAAGGCCACCCCTGGGAACGGGCCAAGGCCTTCGACGGCGCCGCCCCGGTATCCGGCTTCATCGATGCCCGCGGCATCTCCGTAAAGCAGAAGCTCAACGTCACCCTGGAAATCAACGACGAGGTACGCCAGCACGGCCACACCGGCCAGATGCTGTTCCCCACTTTCGAGCTAATCAGCGAAATCAGCCAGACCTTCACCCTGGAACCCGGCGATCTGGTCTTCACCGGCACCCCGGCCGGCGTCGGCCCGCTGAACAGCGGCGATAAATTTACCGCCCGGCTGGGTAATATCATTCAGGTGTTCGGTTCTGTGGCTTGATCACCGACAAACCCCGTTCCCACAAGCATTACCCTGACAGCTTCCGGCCAGCGCTGCCTGAGTGCCAGGTTGTCCGTTCATTGAGGGCAACATCGTGGCGGCAAAGGAAAAAGGGGGGAACCTATCTACACGCATCCTTTTCCTACCAGGTGAGACAGTAATCGTTTTCAGATTTCCACAGGAGCTCACATGTTCAAGAAGGCACTCGCCACCCTGGTTTTACTGATCATTTCTGTAACGGTTTCCGCAGCAGATAATCCCCTCAGCGTACATGTTCTCAACACCCAAAATGGTCTTCCGGGACCTGGCATTGAGGTGACCTTGGCGTATTACGACGATGGCCAGTGGGTGTCACTGAACGCTGGAAAAACCAATGAGCAAGGACGTATCACCGCCCTATACCCTGCCGGGAAAAAAATTAAGGAGGGGGTGTATAAGGTAACGTTCAAAACCGGTGACTGGATGAAGCGTCGCAATGCAGAAACGTTTTTCCCTGAAATCCCGGTTGTCTTCGAAGTTGATGGAACGCTTTCACACTACCACATCCCCCTGCTGCTCAGCCCGTTTGGCTACTCAACCTACCGGGGCAACTAGCGACGATACCGCCAAGCCACCCGGACGCCGCAATGGGCTGTCCGGGTGACTGGTATCGGGATATGCGCCTGGGTCACATGCCTACATCACCCGGAAATGCTTGCGCACCGTTTCGTTGACCCAGCCGCCCAGCCGCTCCCGGCCTATGCTGTTGATAAAATCCCTTACCTCGTCGGCGTAGGCGCCATCCTCTTCGAGAATATGGTGCAACAACCAGCCTTCCAGTAGTCGCAGTAATTCATCGGTGACGGCGTCTCCTTGCTCATGTCGGCGTAACAGGGATTCGATATGAAAGGTGAATTGCCGGTGTTTATGGTGATGGTCATCCAGCTCACCATAGCCGGCCCGCTCCATGAGCGCTTCCTCGAAGCTGAAGTGGGATTCGGTGTAATCCACCAGGTCGTAGAGCACCCGGGCCACTCCCAGCTGGGCGTCCGGCTGGTCGGCCAGGCGATCCAGCTCATTGATGTAATCCACAATGCGTTTGTGCTGCTGGTCGATGACCAGAATGCCCAGTTCGTAGGCCGGGCCCCATAGGATGCGCATGATCCTTCTCCGTTTGCCGTGCTGCAGGTTCTTGACGCTAGCAGGGGGCGAAACGGCGATTGTAGATATGGATCAAGGTTTGTGCGCGAAAGACAGGGGGAACTGCCGGGCGGACGTTGCGCCCTCCCGGCGTCGACGGGCCACCCCTGTTACGGTGCCGCTGGGGCGGCTTTGCGTAACGCCAGAAACGCATCCACCAGAATGATGGCCAGCAAGGCCGCGGCGGAGAGCGGGAAGGCCAGAGCCACCACCAGCATGATCACAGCCACGGTGCGTGCCGGGGCCGGTTCGGCGCGGGGCGGGGCACGGCGGGACTGGCGCTTCCACCAGAGCAGGGCCCCGGTGACGGTGAGCGCCAGCATCAGGGTCACCAGCAGCAGATTGAGCAGCCAGTTCCACAGACCCAGGTCCCCCTGGTGCAGCGGAATGGAGGCAGCCATGGCCTTGCCCATGGCCGGATAGTCGGCGAAGCGGATTTCCTGCAGAGCCTGGCCGGTGGCGGGATCCAGGTGCAGGATGCGCTCGTCCATCGGGTTTGTCAGGTCGCCGGCGATGGTGGTGGCCGAGACCGTCCAGACACCATTGTCCTGTTGCGGGAAATGCACACGGAAATTGCCGAATCCCTGTGCACGGGCCTGACTCACCACATCATCCAGTCGCAGGGACCGATCGCCCGCACTGCCCTGCGGCATGGGGGTCTGCTCCACCGCCCAGGGCACGCGATGCAGGCCGGCTTCGTTCATGGCTTGATGGCTGTCGACGGCCTCCGGGACCACCTGTGTGGCATCAAAGCGGGTGCCCGGCAGGGAACCCCATGGCTGCACCAGTTTGCCACCCCAGATGTTGGTCCAGGCCAGGCCGGAGATCAGGAAGAACAACAACGGCAGGGCAATCAGCCAGCCAATGCCCAGGTGCCAGCCGCGCCAGTCCGCCCGGCTGCTGACGGTCCGGGAAGGAATCAGGGTGCGCAGGCCGCCCTTCGGCCAGGCCAGATAGAGGCCGGTGACGATCATCAGTACGGCCAGACCGGCAGCGATTTCGATCAGGGCATCGCCCAGGTCACCGAGGAACAGCGAGCCATGGAGAGTCTTGATACGCGCATAGAGGCTGGCAGCGGGATCCCGGTCACCCAGTATCTGTCCGGTATAGGGATTCAGATAGACCACGGTGGCCGGCGCATGATGGCCACCGTGGCCGGCATGGGAATGGGGCTGCAGAGAAAACCGTGCGGACTGATCGGCAGCCTGGGGCGGCAGGTAGAGTTTTACTGCGGCATGCGGATATTGTTGCTCCACGGTTTCCAGCAACACGGAGGCGGGCAGGGGATTGGTCCCTGCTTCAACCGTCTGCAGGGACGCGTTCAGGGCCGAATCCAGCGGCTTGCTTAGCAACATCAGCAGGCCGGTGAACGCCAGCATAAACAGGAAGGGAAGCACCAGCATGCCGACCAGGAAATGCCAGCGCCACACCGCCCGGTAGAAGCGGGTGGGCCCGGATCCGGCTGGATTGACAGCGTTCATGGGCAGACCCTCTCGTCAGAAATCAAAGCGGATGCCCGCGAACACGGAACGGGGTTCGCCTGCCTGAAGAAGGGCATCGTTGATGTTCGCGTCATTCCGTACGGTCAGGTTGGCCACGTAGGCTTCATCGGTCAGGTTGCGGCCTTCCAGATAGACTTCCCAGGTATCACGGGTGACACCGGTGCGCAGGCCAACCAGTTCGTAGCCGTCCACCTCATAGCTGTTTTCAAAGTCGGCAAAACGGTCATCGACGATGTCGAAGGTGGGGCCGGCAAAGAAACCGTTGGCATGGCGGTACATGACTTCACCCTTGATGAAGAACTCCGGGGCCACGGGCAACTGGTTGTCGCCGTAGACCGGGTCGTTGTCAAAGGTGAAGTCGTTGTAGGTCAGGCTCAGCAGTGGCTCGATACGATGCTGGCCGTCTCCCAGGGCGAAGGACGCACCGAACAGGGCTTCCACCCCGGCATGGATAGTGTCTTCCACATTGGTGACCTGACTGGTGCCGGGAGCCCCCGGCTTCTCAACAGAAAGAATTTCGTCTTCGATCTGGGCGTAGTAGACCGCCACTTCCCAATTCCACTCGTTATCCTGGCCAAACGGTGCCACACCCCGGGTTCCCACTTCCCCAACCACACCCTGCATGGCATCCAGGGTGTCATTGTTTGCCTGGACCTCGTCTTCCAGCTCGTACAGGGTGGGCGCCTCATAGAGCTTGCTCACATTGGCGAACAGCTCGCTGCGATCGGCCACCTGGTAGATCACCCCAAGGCGCGGATTGAAGGATTCGTAGGTGTCGTTGGGATTGCGTTGTGCACCGGAGGATACGTTTACATTATCTACCTCCCGGCTCCCGGTCACCGCCTGGGCCCCGTAGACCAGGGTCCAGCGCTCGGCAAAGTGCCAGCGATCCATGACGAAGATTTCCAGGTTGTCCGCCTTGTTATCCACTTTGGTGGTCAGGGCATCGCGGATGCCGCCGCTGTGGGTGTAGTTGCCGCCTTTCACCCAGGTTTGCCCGTAGTTGAGCCCGAGCAGCAGATCATGGTTGCCCATCTGTTTGTCGAAACGCACGGTGGTGCCAAAGGTGGTCTGGTCGTTGTCGATCAACAAGCTGAAGAACGGGTTCTCGACAATCGGGTGATAGAGCGACTGGTCTTCAAAGGAAACGCCCACCACCAGATTGCTGGTGTCACTGAGTTGCCAGCGGGTGCGGTTGGCCACACGCCAGGTTTCCACATTCTTGAGGAAGTTACCGCGCTCGTTGTTTTCCCCCGCCTGGTAGGGGTCCTCATCGAACTGGGCCCGGGTGAGGGAACCGGCAAGCTCCTGATCGTTATCTGTGTAGAAAAAGTAGAAGCGGTTTTCCACCGTATCGCTGATCTGCCAGCCGGTGTTGGCATAAACGCTGCCGCGCTGCTGCTCCTGGTGCTCCCGGTAACCATCGTAGCTGCGCTGCTCCACGGTCACCAGCGCATCCTTGTCACCGGCCACGACGCCACCGGTAATCCGGCTTTGCACGGTGCCGTGGGAGCCACCACTAAGTGAAATCTGGTTGTTGGTGTTACGGGCCGTGGGGCTGATAAAGTCGATGGCCCCACCCAGGGTGCTGGCGCCGTAGGTAAGCGCATTGGCGCCCCGGGCAATGACCGCATAGCGGGCGGCCATCGGATCAATAAAGCTGTTGTGGTTGTTGCCATCGGCAGCGGTCACCGGCAGGCCATCAATCATCAGTTTGACGCCGTTGCCATCGAAGTTGGTGGCATCCAGATTGGAGCCCCGGCTGGAGAGAAAGGTGGCATCCCCGGTGGCGCCGGTGGCGGTCCATATGCCCGGCACATAGCGCAGCATGTCTCCGATACTGACCACGTTGCGCTCATTGAGCGTCTGCGTGTCAAGCAGAGTCACCGCGCCGGGGGTCAGGGCCTGCTCGCGCTGGAGTTCGATTGGGGTTTCCGCGGCGGCATTTTCCGCGGAGCCCTCTACGGTCACCGGCGCCAGCACATTGGCCTCGTCCTCTGCCGCGATGGCATCCACGGATATCAACAGACACAGGCAGGCAAGCAACGGTTGGCGCGGTGAAGACAGCATGAACGATTCCCCGGGATATTCGGCAAGGACGGCAGGGCACTGGGCCCGATAACGGCGGGAGAGTGTATGGGGATACGCGGGGCAGGGACATGTGGCATTTTGTCGCACACTTGCCGCCTTGTTATGCAAAAATAATGGCCATGACATGGGCCCCGTCAGAAAGCCCGGATTCAACAACCAAGACGACAGCGTTTAAAACCGGGATAATGGCGACCCTTCGCCCGCCATTTCGCAACCCCGGTAGCCCCGCCATGGAAATCAACGTCAACTTCCTCGATAACCTGCGCCTGGAAGCCAAATTCGATGACTTCACCGTCATCACCGATCAGCCGATCCGCTACAAGGGTGATGGTTCGGCGCCCAGCCCGTTTGACTATTTCCTGGCCTCGTCGGCCATGTGCGCGGCCTATTTCGTGAAGGTGTACTGCAAGGCCCGGGATATCCCCACGGACAATATCCGCCTGTCGCAGAACAATATCGTCGATCCGGAAAACCGTTATAACCAGATTTTCCGCATTCAGGTGGAGCTGCCGGAGGATATTTCCGAGAAGGACCGCCAGGGGATTCTGCGCTCCATCGACCGCTGCACCGTCAAGAAGGTGATCCAGACCGGGCCGGAATTCCAGATCGAGGAAGTGGACAATCTGGACGAGGACGCCCAGGCCCTGCTGATGGTGAAACCGGACGCCGAACACCGCACCTTTATCGAGGGCAAGGATCTCCCCCTGGAGCAGACCATCGCCAACATGAGCGCCATCCTCGAGGAACTCGGCATGAAGATCGAGATTGCCTCCTGGCGCAATATCGTGCCCCATGTCTGGTCCCTGCATATCCGCGATGCGGCCTCGCCCATGTGCTTTACCAACGGTAAGGGCGCCACCAAGGAAGCCGCCCTGTGTTCGGCGCTGGGCGAGTTTATCGAGCGGCTCAACTGCAACTTCTTCTACAACGACCAGTTCTTCGGTGAAGACATTGCCGACAGTGACTTCGTGCATTACCCCAACGAAAAGTGGTTCAAACCCGGCCCCAATGATGCGCTGCCAGCAGGCATCCTGGATGACTACTGCCTGGGCATCTACAACCCGGACGGGGAGCTGGGCGGCTCCAACCTGATTGATACCAACTCAGGCCGGGTGGACCGGGGCATCTGCGCACTGCCTTTTGTCCGCCACTCCGACGGCGAGACCGTGTACTTCCCCTCCAACCTGATCGAAAACCTGTTTCTCAGCAACGGCATGAGCGCCGGCAATACCCTGGCCGAAGCCCAGGTGCAATGCCTGTCAGAAATTTTCGAGCGGGCGGTGAAGAAGCATATTATCGAGGAAGAAATTGCCCTGCCGGATGTGCCCGACAGTGTGCTGGCCAAGTATCCGCGCATTGTGGAAGGCATCCAGGCACTGGAGGAACAGGGCTTCCCGGTGCTGGTGAAGGATGCCTCCCTGGGCGGCCAGTTCCCGGTGATGTGCGTGACACTGATGAACCCGCGCACCGGCGGGGTGTTTGCCTCCTTCGGCGCCCATCCCAGTTTCGAGGTGGCGCTGGAGCGCAGTCTGACCGAGCTGCTGCAGGGCCGCAGTTTCGAAGGCCTCAACGATGTCCCTCCGCCCACCTTCAACAGCCAGGAAGTCACCGAGCCCAATAACTTCGTGGAGCACTTTATTGATTCCACCGGGGTGGTGAGCTGGCGCTTCTTCAGTGCCCAGGCGGATGAAGAATTCTGTGAGTGGGATTTTTCCGGAACCAATGACGAAGAAGCCGCGCGGCTGTTCGCCATTCTCGACGATCTGGAAAAAGAGGCCTACGTGGCGGTGTACGATCAACTGGGTGCACCGGCCTGCCGGATCCTGGTGCCGGACTTTTCCGAGGTCTACCCGGTGGAAGACCTGATCTGGGACAACACCAACATGGCGCTGGATTACCGGGAAGACATTCTCAACCTGCACCGTCTGGACGACGACCAGCTCAGCCAGCTGGCCGAGCGGCTTGAAGAAAGCCAGATCGACAACTACACGGACATCATTACCCTGATCGGTATCGAGTTCGACGAGAACACCGTGTGGGGCCAGCTCACCGTGCTGGAACTGAAGCTGCTGATCCATCTGGCGCTACAGCGTCATGAGGACGCGCTGGAACTGGTGGACATGTTCCTGCAGTTCAACGACAACACGGTGGCACGCGGTCTGTTCTACCAGGCCATGCGTGCGGTGCTGGAAGTCACCCTGGATGACGAGCTGGAGCTGGAAGATTATCGGGTTAACTTCCAGCGCATGTTTGGTAAAGAGACCCTGGATGCGGTGGAGGGATCCGTGAATGGCACGGTCCGTTTCCACGGCCTCACGCCCACCAGCATGCAGCTGGAAGGCCTGGAGAAACATCAGCGCCTGATTGAAAGCTACAGGAAACTGCACGCGGCGCGGGCGGCGAAGGCATAAACCTGGCCGCATCAACGCAATCCGCGGTGATCGCGAAACTGGCGCGGTGATTCCCCATACCAGCGCCGGAACGCGCGGCCAAAATTGGAGGGATCGCTGTAGCCCAGCAAGCCGGCAATGTCATCCACTGAGCGATCCGTGTGAAGCAGATATTCTTCCGCCCGGCGCCGCCGTATTTGCTCCACTAACGTCAAATAACTGGTTCCGGCCTGCTGCAAGCGGCGACGCAGGGTACGGGTGGTGAGATGCAGTTGCGCGGCAATGATTCCCAGGGAATTGTCCTCCGCCAGATGACATCCCGCTAAATCACGGACCCGGGTGACAATGTCCCGGTCTTCTGCCGCTTGCTGCAACTCCTCCTCGCAACGGGCAGCCGCCAGTGCTGCCAACTGTGGATCGGCGGTGCTCAAGGGGATATCAAGCCACTGGGCAGGTAGATGAATCTGCAATAATGCTCGACCAAAATTCACTTTCAGCCCTGCCTGCTCACGCCAGTGACGATGGTGTTCGCCAGCATCGCAGGGCATATCGATTTCTATCTGATGCGCCAGAAATTCGCCAAACCATTTCTTGCCGATTGTGAGAATAGACGTTATCAACGCATCCGCGATCATGGCTTTCAGATCCCCCAGCGGGTATCTCTCTTCCAGTATCAGGGCGGCCCGGGCGCCGTCCCGATCGATGCGGATATCGAGCAAACTGGTGCGGGTCCGCACATAGCGAATCACCAGCTCGAATGCCTGGCCCAGGGTACGGCTGGATTGCACTGCATAGCCAAGAAAACCGTGACTGCCAATGTTCATGGACATGCCCATACGCACGCCCAGTTGCGGCGACGGGTCCTGCTCGCGCACATTGGCGAGCATACGCAGTGTGGCCGCCAAGGACATGCGACGGCCCGGTTCACTCAGCTGCGCTCGCTGTAACCCGGTGCCGTCAAGAACCTGCTGTGCGGTAATCCCCTGTTTTTCCATTTGCTGACAGAGCAATTCGCCATACTGCGCGAGAAGCACGCCTTCCGGGGCGCTAGCCGAAACCGTCACTATTGGCCTCCGATGACCGGTTTTTGTCTGAAGATAACCTTCTTGGCATCGTCGGCACAAGCAACACTGAGCGCATCTTATCCAGTCAATGTGGCGCTCTGGCCTTACGCCTGAGCACACTGGATCGCAGGAGGTATTGTGAATTCAGCTACGAAACTCCCGGGGAAAACCCGAAAGCTTGGCGGCGCAAGTGTGGGTATTCCGCCACGACAGCTTAATTTCCGTCTGCCTGATGAGCCTCCCCGTTACCCGGTGGCCAATAACGCCACCGCTACCACCTTTATTGCCGTGCTCTCGGGGTTTTTCCCGCCGGGAGAACGTTTCTTCATGGAGTCGGTACGCCATTTTCGTGATCAGATCAGCGACCCGCACCTGAAGGCTCAGGTATCCGGTTTCATGGGCCAGGAAGCTATCCATGGTCGTGAACACGAACGCCTCAATGCCATGCTGATCGGGCAGGGCATTGATGTGAGGATACCCGAACGGGCAGTGTCCATAGCCCTGAAAGTTCTGGAGCGGTTCCCGGCCAGGCAGCAGCTGGCATTCACCACCTTTATGGAGCACTTTACCGCACTGGTTGGCGAGCAGTTCCTCACCGATGAGCATTTCCAGAGCCAGGGCGATCAAAAAATGCTGCAACTGTGGTTATGGCATGCCATGGAAGAACTCGAACACAAATCGGTGGCCTTCGATGTTTATGAAGCCATCGGCAACCGTCGCCGCGAGCGCCTGTTGGCCTTCCCCATGGTCACACTGGTCATGCTGCCGGCGCTGTTTGGTAGCTGGATGTATCTACTGGCCAAAGAAGGAAAGCTGCTGGATCGTCGCGATCTGGCGAAAGGGTTTGGCCTGATGGTCGGTCCTCGTGGATTGATCGGTCGCATCATCCCCAAGATGGGATTATTTGCCCGCAAGGACTTCCACCCCAACAAAAAAGATACCAGCGCTCTGGAAGCCCAATGGCGCGAACGGCTGTTCGGGGAAAACGGCACCCTTCGTGATCAGGTGGGCAACCTGGACAGCTTTACCCAGTAATGCCCTTTTCTTAAGATCAAGCTGGGGATAGCAGCACCTGTCTGCTGCCCCAGCCGTTACCAAGGCGCGGCCCGATGAACCAGGCTCCATGCGTTTCTGTTCCGCTTCCGGCCCATGTGCATGAAGGGTTGGCGTTACTGGTTTCCCGCAGCACGGATGGGCTGACCAAAAAAGACAAAGCGATGGGCATCGACCTTCTCACTGATGCCTATTGTCATGTGATCGACCATATTCTGGTGTCGCTGTTGGATGAAATCAGCAATCGTTATGAGTCTCGTCAAATCACAGAAGCCAGACGCATGGCAGAGCAGGTCAAACAAAAGGCACGCCACTATATTCCCTGGGCAGGGGGGTTCATTTCTGCCAAACGTCTCCCGCCAGTGATCGCCTACTTCAACAGTCTGGTTTATCAGATTGATGATGATCACCATATCACCGTGCCGATATCGGCATCGGTAGCAGAACGCAGCAATGCCATTATTGCCTCACTGAAAACCGGCAAGGCTGAGGATCTCACAGAGGGCGTGGCGTTACTGTCGCAGGTTATTGATCATCTGATCGGGCCTTTGGTCATCGAGCCGAAAAATTTGCTGCGATTCAATTTTGTGGTGAATAAAACGCTGGATGGCGTCATTGGTCTACTGCACTCATTGATCACCCGTTCCCTGGGAAAATTCGGCCGCAAGGTAAACCCGGATCTGTACCCACTGATTGGTAGCCATCTGGGGCGATTTCTGGTGGTAGAGTAGCGAGGGCGCCGTTTGCCCCTTGGGAGGCAGGCGGCGCTTTGGCGCAGACACCATGCCGGCATGGCAACAAAGCTCGAGGGAGGATTCGCCATGCAAGCATAGCTCCTACCGTTGCTTATCTCTCAGGTACCACCTCGATCACCACCTTGCCCCGACACCTGCCCGTGCGGCTGCGCTCATAGGCTTGCTGGCTCTCCGCCAGAGGGAAAACGCTGTCGATGATGGGGCGTACTTTGCCGCTCTCCACCAGGTCCGACAGGGTATCCAGGTCCCGTGTCCAGGATTCCACCACCACGGTGCCGCAATGCTTGCCGAACACCCGGTAGAACGGGGTGATCAACATGGAGCGGGCATCACCGCCGGTGGAAATAAACCAGCCATCGTCACCGATCAGCCCATCACAGGTGAGCGGGGATTCGTAGGAGGTCACATCAAAGACCAGATCAAACGGACCGACGGTTTTCCGGTAATCCCCCTGGGTATAGTCAATGATGGCATCGGCACCCAGTTCCTGGACAAACTCCGCGTTGCGGCCACTGCATACGCCGGTGACATGGAGCCCCATGGCCTTGGCGATCTGTACCGCGAAGGTCCCGACACCGCCGGAAGCCCCAATGATCAGTACCTTCTTGCCGGCTTCCGCCTTGCCCTTTTTCAGACCTTGCAGGGCAGTCTGGGCGGCCAGCGGCATGGAGGCTGCCTGCTGGAAAGTGAGCGACGGCGGTTTCTTGGCAATCCGCTTCTGATCGATACGGGTCAACTCGGCCAGTGATGCGGTGCGTGGACGCATGTCCATCCCGTAAACCGCATCGCCAATCTCGAAGTCCTGCACCTTGCTGCCCTTGTCGATGATCACACCCGCCAGATCATCACCGAAGAAGGGCGCCAACTTGTTCACCAGCAATGGCGTGAAGGCCACCGCCGCGTGGTAATTCAGCTTCCAGTCCTTGGGGTTCACGGACGCGGCGTGTACCTGCACCAGCACATCGTTGGCGCCCAAACGGGCAGGGGCGGACGCGGTTTCCAGGGTCAGTTTGGCTGACAGGCCCCAGCCTGTGGTGGTGATGGCTTTCATGATGTTGGCTCCGTGATGAACTCAGCGAGCCCAAGCTTAACAAAGGGGCGCGTGAAGAGTGTGGTCCGATGACGCCAAGGGAGGTGAGGTTTGTGTCAATTACAGCGGCAAGCTTCAAGCGACAAGCTGCAACGCGAACCACGGCTTCAAATGTTGAAAGGGTTGAGCCGCGCCGGTTACTACCAGCGCGGGGCGCGACGTGCAGGAAACCCAAAACCCTATCCCGTGTTGTAGCTTGTGGCTTGTAGCTTGTCCCTCAGCCCGGATCCACCTTGCCGCGCAGGGACTTGGTCCTGCCGCGTTTGGTTTTACTGTCCATGCGCCGCCGTTTGCTGCCCAGGGTGGGCCGGGTCGGTTTGCGGCTTTTCTGCTCCACCGTCACGCCTTTGATCAACTGGGCCAGCCGGGCCAGGGCGTTTTCCTTGTTCATTTCCTGGGTGCGAAATTGCTGGGCCTTGATGACCACCACCCCATCACTGGTGATGCGCTGGTCACTGAGGGCCAGTAACCGTTCCTTGTACCGTTCCGGCAAGGAAGAGGCCCGGATATCGAAGCGCAGATGGATCGCCGAGGCCACCTTGTTCACATTCTGGCCGCCGCTGCCCTGGGCACGGATTGCCTGAAGATCGATTTCCTGTTCCGGCAGGGACAGGTTGGGTGTGATTTGCAGCATGGCGGTACTGTAGCGGCTTCGGGGAAAGGGGAGCAAGTGACTGCGCCGCCGGGGCCTCCCTCAAGAAGCACGCCTGCAGCGTCGTCGATACCACTGCAGGCGTTTGTTTGCGTGATTAGTTCTTCACATCACGGTCGTAGTTGAGCCGTTTGGCCGCATCCATGGTCAGCAGTTGCATGAACGCCTTGGTTTCGGAATCCGAGCCGGTGGGCGTATTCCCGTCGCCACCGCCAAACACATATTGCGGCACCTTGCGCTGGGCGAAGGCTTCTGCCCATATTTTCTGGATCTCGATTTCTGCATCCAGTTTCTGGGCCAGGGCGTTGTCTGCCTGCAGCACGGCCTTTTTCTGATAGGCCTCTGCATCGGCCAGGGTGCGACGGGTTTCCGCCTCGATGCGCGCTTTCTCCAGGTTCACCTGGGCGGTCTGTTTGTCGATTTCCGCCTGTTCCTGTTTTTTCTGCGCTTCGGTAATGGCCAGCTGTTTCTCGGTTTCCGCTTCCGTGGTGCGCTGGATCTGGTCCACCTTGGCCTTGGCCTGGCGCTCGGCCACTTCCCGCTCACCCCGGGCAATGGCCAGCAGTCGCTGCTCTTCTTCCTGCACCCGTTGTTCGCGGGCAATGGCCCGATCCGCAGAGGCTTTCTGCTTCAGTTGCATACGCTCTACGAAGCGTTGGTTCGGATCCATCTGGGTGATACGGGCTTCCACCACGGACACACCGTAGTCGATAAACCGCTGGGACTTGCGGCGCGGGATGCCGGTATCGTCCAGCATCTTGCGCACCACGAAGACCACTTTGGAATCATCGCCGTAGTCCTGCTGCTGGGTGCCCATGGCAACATTGGCGCTGCCTCTCACATCACCCACTCTCTTTTCGCTGATCTCTTCGCGACGAACGATATAGATGCCATTGATCATCTGGTTTTCGAATTCGGTATTGAACTCGGTACGACCGCCGGAGTAGTACTCTTCGGCACTCATCAGCGACGCATTGGCCTGCAGGGTTTCCTTGAAGGCGGGAATCAGCGCCGTGCGCAGCAGGTTTTCCGGGTTCCGGTATTCGTGGGCCAGCTGCAGGAAACTTTCCTTGTCGGAAGGAATGGTAAACCGCACGGTGGCCTGGGCATTGGCGTCCACCTGGTCCAGGAACATGATGTTCTGGGGTGGCAGGGCGGCGGAGGTCTCCGAGCTCTCCACTTCCACATAGTCCAGGTTTTCACTGCCGCCTTTGACCGCCTGAACGGTCAGCGCCCGTTTCCAGGAATTCCAGCGACCGAAGAAGAAGAACTGGTAACCCACATCCGACACCACCTGTTCCTGACCGGTAATAGTGCGAACGTGATACACATAGCCGGGTTCGGCATAGAAAATCGATTTATTGGCAACCACCACCAGGACCAGCACACCAATGACGGCGCCGATCAGTTTGGGTACCGGCAGGGCCCCTTTGAGTTTGTCCTTGAGCATGAATGTTCCCCCAGTCAGTCAACGTGAGAGGAGAATATTCTAGAGGGCATTCCGGGAAAGGATAGTGGGCAATGTCTTACATTTGGGGAAACAAGTAACGAGTAACGAGAAGCGAGTTTCGAAAGGCAAAAACGGCATTCGGGAAGGACCGGTTTTCGCTTCTCGAAACTCGTCACCCGCGACTCACCCCACGGGTACCGCAAAGTGGAGCATCACATGCACCTGCAACTCGCCGACCAGGAACCCGAGTAACGCCCCGACGGTAATCAGAATCCACTCGTCCTGCTGGAAGGCCGGCCTGAGCAACCCCTCGAATTCTTCCTCGGTGAGTTCCTGCATCTTGGTGACCAGCAGGTTTTTCAGGTCCATGGCCTCTTCGGCGTAGGCTTCCATATGGGTGAGTGTTTCCGGCAGATGCTGCATCACTTTCTCGGACACGGAGCGCTTCATTTCCTGATAGCGGGTGCTGCCCACGGCGAAGACCACCAGCGGCTTGGCCAGACCCGCCTGTTCGTCCATGGTCCGCTGCACCTGTTTCTGCACCAGGCCAAACAGCCGGTCGGACATGGGCCCGGTCAGGATGGCACCGATCACCGCCGCCGGGGTGACGATCTCCGTGGCTACCAGTTCCCCATAACGGGCCGCCACCTGTTTGCGACGACGCAGGAACAGGCCCTGCCATTCGAACAAGCCCAGATAGCGAACCGGCTGTTTCGGGTTGAAGATCATCTTCAGGGCCAGCCAGTCGGTGAACCAGCCGGTGAACAGCCCGAACAGCGGAATCACCCAGATGTTGTGGGTCATGGCCCAGACAATGGCCTGAACAATACCGATGGCAAAACCGAAGTAGATGCCGGAGTTGCGGATAAACTTGAACTCCACATGGCCGGCTTCCAGAAACACCCGGTTGAGCAACTCCTTGTCACGCACCAGGGCGCTGGTGACCAGATCCTTGAGATCAAACACCCGGGTAATGTTGCTTTTGATGTCCGTCATGATCTGCTCGACCATGTGCGGTGCTTCATTCTGGATGCGCTGGATAATCAGGTTCTTCACCGATTCCGGCGCGGACTCCCACAGGCCGGGCTGGTATTCGGCGGCTACCTCGCGGGTGATATCTTCCACCGAGCGGATCAGTGGTTCGCGGATTTCCTTTACCACCCGTTGCGGATCCAGCTTGTCGAACACATCCTCGGGTTTGAGCAGCCGCTCCATCATCAGGTCGCAGGCAATACTGGCCATGGTGGCGGCCTTGCGCGGCACAATGCCCTGCCAGCCCAGGAAAGGTCGCCAGCCCACAAAGTTCAGGGGTTTGAACATCATCTTGATGGCCACCACCTTGGTGTAATAACCAATGGCTGCGGCCACAAACGGCATGGCCAGATAAAGCAGCCAGTTGGCCTGGATGTCCGCCAGAATCAGATTGATATCGGTAATCATGGGTTACTCCTCGCTCGCTGCGTCTTCACCCAGCAACGCCCACACCTTGCTGCCCAACGGGCTCATGTGGAGGGTTTCACGACGGACTTTCAGTTTCGGGGAGTGCGCTTTCAGCGCGTCTTCGGCCTTGCGGTAATCGCTGTCACCTTCCAGCAATTCATAATCGGTACGTCGCGCTTCGCTGAAGCCGGCAGCCACCACCAGACCGCGGGCGAACAGGCGGCTCAGATAGAAGGCGATAAAATCCGTGCACTGGATGCCGGCCGCTCTGCCGATATTGGAATGGCGATAATGGACTACCCCCGGCGAAAGACGACCACCGGTGTACAGCGTCAGCATGGGGAAACCACTGCCATCGGAAAGCGCCGCCAGCAGACGGGCTTCATCGGCGGTGGTGCCTGCCAGGATCTGGCTGACCAGCATGGCACGGGCCTGCTCCTGGCTCTGCTCCATGGACACTTCCAGCAACTGCTGGAAACTGTCCGCTGCACCCGCCAGGCTTCCGGGGGACTCCAGCCCTTCGAGACGATGCTTTAATCCCTGAAGCACATCCTGCTCCACCTGATGCAGGCGTTCATCGGCACGCTGTACCGGCGGCAGTTGATATAACAAATGCTGTATCCGCGCCCGCAGGGCGGCGGGCGAGAGTGGCGAATCAGACACGATTGTTTCCTGTTTTTATTGTGGTTTCGGGTCCTTGAGGCTTGGCGAGGTTTTATCGCTATCGCCGGGTCGGGCAAGATCGACGGAACAAGGACCGCTTTATTATTGAGTGTGCTCGGTTTTCATTTTTGTGCAAGTTACCGTGCGTATGGATTACGCAACCTGTGCCAGCCATGTTCTATGGCCGCTCACGCAAGGCCAGCACCCGCTCACGCAGATCCTCAGCGCGAACCTGTTGCGGCGCAACGGCCTCTCCCACTGCCAGCTTGATCCGCGACCAGAACCGGCGCGGTAGCCGGGTCAGGGCCTTGCCGCCCTTGTGGCTGAAGAAACTGCCCCACAGGCCCGACAGGGCCATGGGAATCACCGGTACCGGATAATCAGCAACGATCTTTTCGATACCGGCGCGGAATTCCGCCACCTCTCCGTCGTCGGTGAGTTTCCCTTCCGGGAAGATACACACCACCTCTCCGGCTTCCAGTTCCTCGCGAATTCGCACAAAAGCCCGCTCGTAGATCGCCGGGTTACGGACTTTGGAATCGATGGGAATGGTCTTGCCGGTACGGAAAATATAGTTGAGCAACGGCATGTCATAGATCGGCTTGAACATGACAAACCGCACCGGACGACGGATAGCCCCGGCCAGCAGCAGCGCATCCACATAGCTCACGTGGTTGCACACCAGCATGCAGGGCCCCTCGTCGGGAATGTGTTCCATCCCGTGATGCTTCACCCGATACATGGTGTGAGTCAGCATCCATACCAGCAGACGAATCAGGAATTCCGGCACCACCGAATAAATGTAGGACGCCACCAGCACATTGGCCAGGGCCAGGGCCAGAAAGAACTGGGGCACGGTCAGCTCCAGCATGCCCACCAGCACGATGCCGGCCACCGCCGAGCCCACCATCAACAGGGCATTGAGAATATTGTTGGCGGCAATGATCCGCGACAGGTGTTTGGGGTTGCTGCGGTGCTGGATAAAGGCAAACAGCGGAACGATGTAGAAACCGCCGAACACCCCGATACCGAGCAGGTCCATCAACACCCGGTAGCCGCCGGCCTGCTGCAGGAAACCCGCAATATCCACCTGGCCGCTGCCTTCCAGCCCGGCATAGGAAAAGAACAGATCGATACCGAATACGCTCAGGCCGATGGAGCCCAGCGGCACCAGGCCCAGTTCCACCCGTTTGCCGGACAGTTTTTCACACAGGAAGGAGCCCAGGCCGATACCGATGGAGAAGGTCCCAAGCAGCAGGGCATAAAGGCCGTCGGTACCCAGCAGGTAGTCATCCACATAGACCTTGAGCTGGGTGGTGTAGGCCGCGCCCAGAAACCAGAACCAGGAAATCCCCAGCACACACATCCACACGGATTTCACTTCCCGGGCATAACCGACGATATGCCAGGTTTCCTTCCACAGGTTCCAGTTCAACGTCAGCGTCTCATCCGCCGCCGGCGCCGAGGGAATACCCCGGGCGGCCAGATAACCCAGCAGCGCCAGGCCCACCACTGCCACGGCCACCACGCCATCGCCCACACCTTCCATTTTCAGTAGCACGCCGGAAATGGAACCCAGCAGAATGGCCAGGAAAGTGCCCATTTCCACCAGGGCATTACCGGATACCAGTTCCTTGTCGTCCAGTTGCTGGGGAATGATGGAATACTTGATCGGGCCAAAGAAGGTGGACTGCAGGCCCATGCAGAACAGTACGCCAAGCAGGAAATACACCGCGTCAAAGAAGAAGCCCACGGCGGCGGCGGACATGATGCAGACTTCCACAAATTTGATCTTGCGGACCAGTGAGGCCTTGTCGTATTTATCCGCCACCTGGCCGGCCAGGGCAGAGAACAGGAAGAACGGCAGAATGAACAGGGCCAGGGCCACGTTGTTCAGGGTGTTGACGCTGACCGCGGTGACCGCGCCGGAAGCAATCAGCAGTATCAGCGCTTGGCGAAAGACATTGTCGTTGAAGGCGCCGAGAAACTGGGTAAAGAAGAAAGGCCCGAATCGGCGTGACGCCAGTAGAGAGAGCAACCCTTTTTTCACTGTCCGTTCCTTATTGGTTTTTCCGTTGGCGTCGAGGCCGGGATCCATTCAGGTTGAGCGAGTTACGAGGTACGAGTTTCGAGAGGCAAACCCGACTTTGCTTTTCGCTCCTCGAAACTCGTACCTCGTGACTACACAATGAATCAGTGCCATTCGCATGACTCATTACACCCTGCGCGGGACCTTTCTTTTCCTGGAGGAGCCGTCTCCCGTGGATCTACCCCGCCCAGCTGTTCAGATAGTTTTCCAGCAACGAATCCAGCATGGCCTGCTCATCCACATCCCCGGCCACATCCAGTTTGTTTTCCGCTGCCAGTACCGCGATGCCATGAACACTACTCCACAGGGTGCGGGCGGCCAGGTGAATGGCACTGTCTGACTGACCTTCCGCCAGCCGTGCCATCTGCCGCTCTACCCGGGCAAACAGACTGGCCGTACGCTGCTGATACCAGTCCGGCACCGGCGCCGCTTTCTGCATGCGATGCATGAATACCATCTGCCACAGGGCGGTCTGCTCCCTCGCCAGCGCCAGGTAGGCACTGGCCATGTGATGCAGGACCCGTTGTGGTGAGCCTGTACTGACGGTTTCAATCTCTGCCAACAGCACATCCAGGGTGGCAGCATTGGCGTGGAGAATCAGATCATCCAGGTTGGCAAACACATGATAGAGCATGCCCGGGGTATAGCGGATGCGCTCCGCCACCTTGCGCACACTGAGTTTCGCCAGTCCCTGTTCTGCCACCAGCTCGCGTACTGCATGAACGGCCAACGCTTGCAGTTCCTCACGGCTGTGTTGGTTACGACGTGCCACCTGGATTCCTTATTGTTGCTGACAATGTTCCTTGCGGCCCCTGTGAGCGCCATAGAACGGTCACGCCCACATTGGCAGGGTTTGCGGACAGTTGCAGCCTTGCCAGAACCGTCCCGTCGCGGTGGATTAAGCGACCCCATTCTGCCTGCCGTTGCAGGATTGGCTGCAAAGCCTGTTTGCTCGGTCTCACGTCGCCAATCAGACACTACACCGGACTTGTCTCTTTATTCAACGGTGTTTAATAAATAACATAACTAAACACTGTTCAACAAAGAAGCTGTTACCGATTATGTGGCGGGGTGTTCAACAGGAGGGATCGACAGGTCGCGCGGGCTCCGGCGCCCCGGGCCGTCGGCCCACGGGGCGGGCCGGGTTGCCGGCAACGATGGTCCAGGGCGCCACGTCCCGTGTCACCACGGCCCCCATGCCAACTACCGCGTGGTCACCGATAGTGACTCCATCAACGATGCCAGCCCGGGCGCCGATCCACACATCCCGGCCGATGCGGATACCCTTCGAGGTCACCGGCTGCTCGCGGATGGGGCGAACCGCGTCCAGTCCATGATTAAACGCATAGAGTGTGCAGTAAGCGGCAATGCGGGTGTCGTTCCCAATGTGGATGCCCGCGGCCCCGCCATCCACGGTCACATGATGGTTGAGACTGACCCGCTCACCCAGGCGGACCGGGCCATGGATAACACAATCTGCAGCGATCTGGCAGCCATCTGCCACGATAATGTCACGACCCGGCTCCGCCAGAAGAACTGCCTGGGGCGCCACAAAGCAGGCCTCCCCGAAACGCACGGTCTCCAGTGCCATCAATTGCTGCTGGATCTCCCGCTGCCAGGGCTCCGCCCAGGCACGATGTTTTGCTTTCAGGCGACCGTAAAGCCAGGGCATATAGGCCAGGCGTTTTTTGTGCTGTTCGCGGTAGTCGGGGTGAGTCATGGCACTCTCGATATATCCGTAGGAGCGGCGCTTGAGCCGCGAATCTGCCTGCGAATGCCTCGCAAGTATGATTCGCGGCTCAAGCGCCGCTCCTACAATAAGCAATACGCGTTTAGCAGCCAGCCCGGAATGCAGTAGCATTGGCCGCAAACCATAAGGAGAGTGTGGCATGAAACAACTTTGGGTACTGGTGGGATTGCTGGTGTTGGCCGGCTGCAAAACCATGGAAGGGGCGATGCCCTGGATAGACGCGGGCAACCAGATGGCCAAGAACGCCGGCTACGACACCGACTCAAAACTGGCAGCAGGCATCAAGGAAGCCCTGATCACGGGCACCGACCGGGCCAGCACCCAGCTTTCCCAGACCGGAGCCTTCAATCTCAAGCTGCCCGCGGCGGCCCAGCCCGTTGCCGATACCCTGCGCCAATTCGGCTTCGGCAGCTATGTGGACAAGGTGGAAACGGCCATGAACCGGGGTGCCGAACAGGCAGTGGCCGAAGCCGCCCCGGTGTTCAAGCAGGCCATCAGCAACATGAGCGTCAACGACGCCCTGGGCATTATCCGCGGGGGCGATACCGCCGCCACATCCTACTTCCGCGGGGAAACCGAAAGCAGTCTCCGTCAACGCTACCAGCCGATCGTGGAAGACAACCTGAAAAAGACCGGCTTCTATGATCAATACAAGAGCCTGCTTGCGGTCTACGATAAGTTGCCACTGACTAACAAGCCCAATCTGAACCTGGAGAGCTACGTCATCGACAACAGTATGGACGAGCTCTACACCCGCATCGGTGAACAGGAAGCGCTGATCCGCCAGAATCCCATGCAGCAGGGCAGTGCCTTACTCGGGGCAGTGTTTGGTTCAGGGCAGGGCGAGTAAGCAGGGCTTTTGGTAGGAGAGTCGCTGGCGGCGCGATTCCAAAAGTTGGGTTATCGCGCCGCCAGCGACGCTCCTACGGCACAGGTTCGCTACGCCACCTGCACCGCCGACAATCGCGCAAACCGACCCAGGATAGCGCTGGCATCATCGCATTCGCGCACTTCCGGCAGGTGGCTGTCCACCTGCTGCTGGGTCAGCCCCTCACCACGCAGCGCCTGCAGATAGGCGCGCATCACATCGGCGCTGAATTCCGGATGAAACTGCACGCCCCAGACCCGGTCCCCGTAACGGAAGGCCTGGCAGGCGTCGTGGCCATTGCTGGCCAGGACCGTGGCGCCGGGTGGCGGAGTCAGTACTGACTGACGGTGCACCACTTGTGCCCACGGGTGTTTCGCGATGGCACCTAACAGGGCATCCTGGCGTCCGGCAGCGGTCAGGCGCAGGGCCACGGTGCCCACTTCCAGCCCCATGGGATTGTCCGCCACTTCACCGCCCAGGGTGCGAGCCAACAGCTGGTGGCCGAAACACAACCCCAGCACGGGCACCTGCACCGCTTCATGGATCAGGGTATACAGCCAGCGCATCAACTGCCGCATCCATGGCGCCTGATCGGTGACCATGGCATGGGAACCGGTAATCACCACGCCTCCCAGCGCGCTCAAGTCTGGCAGCCGCCCCCTGCGGTCCGCATCAATCACCATAACCCCGGTGGTCGATCCAAGCCCCTGGTGTATCCAGGCATCGAAATCCCCGTAGTGCTCGCTGATCTGCGGGAAGGTGCTGCCAGTCTTGATGATGGCGATGGGTTTTACATTGTTCATGGCCTGTTCACCGTACTGTCCTTGTCTGGTTTCTTATACAGAGCAAGGGCTGTACCAACTTTTGAGGAACAAGTTGAAAGTTCAAAGTTGCAAAGCGCGGGCCTGTTCTGGTGCCAGCCGATTATCACTGGAGCCGCGCCGTAAGGGGTAGAAAAAGCCACCTTTTTCAGGAACCGGTTCTGTCGTTTTTTCGCGTTGCGGCGCGGCGAAAGTGCCTAATGGTTAGCGGATGCCTCTATCGCGCCTTTCAACTTTAAACTTTGAACTTTCAACTCAACTCCCGATGCCGCGGGCAGCTGATGAGGTGGTCGTTGACCATGCCGGTGGCCTGCATGAAGGCGTAGACGATGGTGGGGCCGACAAACTTGAAGCCCCGTTTTTTCAGGGCCTTGCTCATGGCGTCGGCCACCGGGGTGGAGGCGGGCACCTCCTTGAGTGTGCGGAAGTGATTGATCTGCGGTTGCCCCTCCATAAAGTCCCAGAGAAAGTCACTCAGGGTGCGGCCCTCTTCGCGCAACGCCAGATAGGAGCGGGCATTGCCAATGGTGGCAGCCACTTTCAACCGATTGCGGATGATGCCCGGATCCTGAAGCAGGGCGGCCACCTTGCGGTCGTCATAGCGGGCAATCTTCTGCGCGTCGAAGCCATCGAAGACCTGGCGATAATGCTCGCGCTTGCGCAGTACGGTAATCCAGCTCAGTCCGGCCTGGGCACCTTCCAGATTCAGGCATTCAAACAGGGCCTGATCCTCATACTCCGGCACTCCCCACTCGTGATCGTGGTAGTGCTGATAGAGCGGGTCATCCCCGCACCAGGGACAGCGGTCGTTCATCACTTTTCTCTTTTGTGGTTTCACAGTCAAAAGACGCTTCGTAATCCGCCAGGGTCTGGCCGGGGCGCACCGGGTAGCTGTCTTCCAGGGTCTGCAGGATAACAATACGGTCCACCCGGAAATGCCGGAACGCACCGCGCAGTTCACACCAGCCCGCCAGGGTCCAGCAGTGGCCCCAGAAGTACAGCCCCAGGGGCCAGATCACCCGCTTGCTGTGCTGCTCCTGCAGATCCCGGTAATGCAAGCGCACCTTGGCCCGTTCGGCGATGGCCTGCTGCAGCGGATCCAACAGGGCACCCAGCATGCGCCGCTCCGGTAGCGGCGGGGCGCTCACCGGTGGCGTCATGGCGCGCAACTGGGCCGGCACCGCCATGGCCAGTTTTTCCTGCACCGCACGCAGGGCTTCCGCCTGGCGCCGGCCCGCCCAGCCCTGGGCCATGGCCAGGCCAGTGAGCAGGGCCTGCCATTCCTCCACGCTGAACATCAGCGGCGGCAGCTGGTAGCCCTCGAGCAACGCATACCCTTTGCCGGCCTGGGAATAGACCGGCACGCCACTGGCGGAGAGGTGATCGATATCCCGATAAATGGTCCGTTCCGATACCGCCAGCCGCTCGGCCAACGCCTGGGCAGTAGTCCACTGGCTGGCACCGATAATCTGCACGATCTGAAACAAGCGTTCCGCGCGTCGCATGCTCTTTCCCTGTTATCACGCTGGTGATGCCCCTCTGGCCTTTGACATTACCCGAGCCGGCCTGGTGCGTCATTCTACCGGTTCTCTCCTGACACCCTGCTGTCAGTAGTCATCCGGCCAGCGGTATCACCGGCCCGGTCGGCCCGGTATACTTGGCGCCTGCTTTTTGGGGCAAATCGAAATCGAACGACAGGATTCAGCATGGCGGAACAACCGCAGACGGACATCATGACATTCCAGGGCCTGATTCTGGCCCTGCAACAGTACTGGGCCGAGCAGGGGTGCGTGGTCGTACAACCCCTGGATATGGAAGTGGGCGCGGGTACCTTTCACCCGGCCACCTTCCTGCGCGCCATTGGCCCGGAAAACTGGAACAGTGCCTATGTGCAGCCTTCCCGCCGGCCCACCGACGGGCGCTACGGGGAAAACCCCAACCGGCTGCAGCACTATTACCAGTTCCAGGTGGTACTGAAACCGTCGCCGGACAATATCCAGGAACTGTATCTGGGTTCCTTGCGCATGCTGGGCTTTGATCCACTGGTCCACGATATCCGCTTTGTGGAAGACAACTGGGAATCCCCCACCCTCGGGGCCTGGGGTCTGGGCTGGGAAGTGTGGCTCAACGGCATGGAAGTGACCCAGTTCACCTACTTCCAGCAGGTGGGCGGCATCGACTGCTACCCGGTCACCGGCGAGATCACTTACGGTCTGGAACGCCTGGCCATGTATATCCAGGGCGTGGATTCGGTCTACGACCTGGTGTGGTCCGATGGTCCCTTCGGCAAGGTCACCTACGGCGATGTGTTCCTGCAGAACGAAATCGAGATGTCCACGTTCAACTTCGAACACGCCAATGTGGATGAGCTGTTCAAGCAGTTTGACCTGTTTGAGGGCGAATCCACCAAACTGATCGAGGCCGGCCTGCCGCTGCCCGCCTATGAGTATGTGCTGAAAGCCTCCCACACCTTCAACCTGCTGGATGCCCGCAAGGCCATCTCCGTCACCGAACGCCAGCGCTTTATTCTGCGTGTGCGCACCCTGGCCCGGGCCGTGGCCCAGGCCTACTTCGACAAGCGCCGTTCGCTGGGCTTTCCCATGGCGGATGCCAGCATCCGCGAGGAAGTGGAGACGGAATTGAAAAAGCAGGATGACAAGGCAGCAAAGCAGGCCGACAAAAAGAAGGGGAAGCAATAATGTCCCGGGATTTACTGATTGAACTGGGCACCGAAGAGCTGCCCCCCAAGGCACTGCCCACCCTGAGTGCGGCGCTGACAGAAGAGTTTGTCCGCCAACTGGACGAAGCCGGCCTCAACCATGGAGAGGTAGAAAGCTTCGCCGCCCCACGTCGTCTGGCTGTGCTGGTGCGTGGCCTGGATGACAAGCAGGCGGATCGGGATATCGAACGCCAGGGTCCGGCCGTACAGGCGGCCTTCGACAAGGACGGTAACCCCACCAAGGCCGCGCAAGGGTTTGCGTCCTCTCTGGGTCTGAGCGTGGATCAGTTGGGCCGTCAGGACACCGGTAAAGGGGAGCGCCTGGTAGCCCAGATCACCGAGAAGGGCAAACCCGCCGCCGAGCTGATTCCCGACTTCGTTGCCCAGGCGGTACAGAAGCTGCCGATCCCCAAGCGCATGCGCTGGGGCAAACGCAAGGTGCAGTTTGTGCGCCCGGCCCACTGGCTGGTGGCCCTGTTCGGTGACGAGGTGGTGCCTTTCGAGCTGCTGGATCTGCAGGCCGGCCGCACCAGTTACGGCCACCGGTTCCATGCCCCCGGAGCCATCGAGCTGGCCACTGCCAGCGAGTACGCCGAACGCATGGAAAAAGACGGTCATGTGATCGCCGACTTTGCTCGCCGCAAGGCCATGATTGAAGAGCAGGCCATCGCCGCCGGCAAAGAAGCTGGCGGCACCGCACAGATCGACCCGGACCTGCTCGACGAAGTCACTGCTCTGGTGGAATGGCCCGTGGCCCTGATGGGTAGCTTCGATGAGGACTTCCTGCGTGTGCCCCAGGAAGCCCTGATCAGCGCCATGGAAGAGCACCAGAAGTATTTCTCCGTGCTGGACGGCGACGGCAAACTGATGCCCCGCTTTATCACCATCAGCAATATCCAGTCCAAGGATGCCCAACAGGTGATCCACGGTAACGAGAAGGTGATTCGTCCCCGTCTGGCGGATGCGGCCTTCTTTTACGACAACGACTGCAAGAAGACTCTGGCCCAGCACGGCAAGGGGCTCGCCAATGTGGTGTTCCAGCAGAAGCTGGGTACCGTGGCCGACAAGTGCGCCCGCATTGGTGGCCTGGCCGCCCTTATCGCCGAGCAGATTGGTGGCGATGCCGAACAGGCAAAACTGGCCGGTGAACTGAGCAAGGCCGACCTGAACAGCGAGATGGTGGGCGAGTTCGACACCATGCAGGGCATCATGGGTTTCTATCTGGCGCGGCTGGAAGGTCAGCCGGACGAGGTAGCCCAGGCGCTGTACGAACAGTACCTGCCACGTTTCGCTGGCGACAAGCTGCCGCAAAGCAAGACCGGCATGGCCGTGTCCCTGGCCGACAAGATCGATACCCTGGTGGGCATCTTCGGTATCGGCCAGAAACCCAGCGGCACCAAGGACCCCTACGCCCTGCGTCGGGCCACCCTGGGGGTGCTGCGCATCATCATCGAAAACCAGCTGGACCTGGACCTGCAGTACCTGCTGGAAAAAGCCGGTGATCAACTGGAGCTGCGCATCAACCGCGCCGACGCCGCGGAAGCCTTCGAGTTCATCAAGGGGCGCTACCGGGCCATCTACCAGGAGCAGGGCATTGCCACGCCGGTCATCCTGTCGGTGCTGGCCATCGATGACGCCTGCCGCAAGCCCCTGGATTTCCATCGTCGGGTAAAAGCCGTCGCTGCCTTCCAGCCCCGGGAAGAAGCCCAGGCGCTGGCTGCTGCCAACAAGCGGGTGTCCAATATCCTCGCCAAGCTGGATCAGGCACCGCCGGAGGAAATCGACGGCGCAATGCTGGAAGACGAGGCCGAGCAGACTCTCACCAACCTGGTGGTGGCCAGCTACGAGCAGTCCGAACCGCTGCTGGAAAAAGGTGACTACCAGGGCGTGCTGGAAATGCTGGCCGAACTGCGTGAACCGGTGGATGCCTTCTTCGACACCGTCATGGTGATGGCGGACGACGAGGCCGTACGCAATAACCGTCTGGCGCTGTTGGCCTTCCTGCGCGACCTGTTCCTGAATGTGGCGGATATCAGTCTGCTGCAGGAATAAATGGGCGCTTGCACGCAACACGCTTCAGGCAAGCACGCGAAAATAACAGGGCCGCTTTCCAGCGGCCTTTGTTTATCCGTAGGAGCGCCTTCAATTTTTCCGGTAACGTGTTGCTAACCTGAAACCCTTTCGCCATGCGAGCATGGCTCCTGCGGACACGATTGGTATTGGTCAAGAATCCATGAACAACCTCATCATCCTCGACCGCGACGGTGTCATCAACGAAGACTCCGACGCCTATATCAAGACACTGGACGAGTGGATTCCCCTGCGGGGCAGCATTGACGCCATTGCCCGGCTCAGCCGGGCAGGCTATACCGTAGTGGTCGCCACCAACCAATCCGGTATTGCCCGTGGCTATTTCACGGTGGCAACACTGGATGCCATGCATAAACGTCTGACGGATCTGGTTCGTGACGCCGGTGGAGAGATGGGCAAGATCTTTTATTGCCCCCACGGACCGGATGATGGTTGCCTCTGCCGTAAACCCGCACCCGGTCTGATTGACCAGATTGTTACCGAGTATGGCGATGTCACCGGCGTCCCCATGATTGGTGATAGCCTACGGGATCTGGAAGCCGGGGTTGCCCGGGGTTGCAAACCGGTACTGGTATTAACCGGCAAGGGATTAAAAACACAGGACAAGGGTTTGCCCGCCACACTGGGTCAGGTGGACGTTTATCATTCTCTGGCCGATTTTACGGATAATATGTTGAAGGATTAGGCATGACCCAGCACACGCATTACTCGCTGTCGATCAAGATCCGCAGCGCCCTCTTCTTCGTGCTGTATAACCTGGCTGGCATTATCCACAGTTTTTTCTGTGTTCTGATCGGTCCCTTCCTGCCTTACCGACGCCGGTATCAATTCGTTAACCTGTGGACCCGGTTTGCCATGTGGTTGCTGAAACACCTCAATGGCGTTCGTATAAAGGTGGAAGGTCAGGACAACCTCCCGCCCGGCGCCTTCGTGGTACTGGCAAATCACCAGAGCAGTTTTGAAACCTTCTATATGCAGTTGCTGATCAGCCCCCAGGCCACGGTTCTGAAACGCGAGTTACTGTGGCTGCCTTTCTTTGGTTGGGGTCTGGCATTGCTTAAACCCATTACCATCAATCGGCGTAATGGCAGTTCGGCGTTAAAATCCGTGTTGCAACAGGGCAAGCAACGACTGGGGCAGGGCATTCCCGTGGTCATTTACCCGGAAGGAACCCGTCAGGCTCCGGGCACCCTGGGGAAATTCAATCACGGTGGTTCCATGCTGGCTTGCCAGGCCGGTGTGCCGGTGGTGGCGATCAGCCATAACAGTGGAAACTGTTGGCCGGCCCGTTCCTGGATACGCCTGCCGGGCACCATTACCCTTCGCATCAGCCCACCGATTCACAGTGATGGGAAAAAGGCCAAGGCGATTACCGAAGAAGCGGAAACGTGGATTCACCAGCATTATCCTGGATAAGCGATTCAAATCGTTTTTTTATTATTTATCTGCCACGAGTTTAATTGCCTTTGCCCGGTAAAATAACTAGAGTTTGTGCCGCTGTTAATCATCGATAACAAGGGCTACTCAATGAGCATTAATCTTGATGAACTTTCCGTTGATGAACTGGAAAAACTGATCAAGCAAGCAGAATCCGCACTGGACAAGAAACGCAAGGCTGAGCTGAAGAATGCCCAGGCGGTACTTGAGAAGATGGCCAAGGATCTGGGCGTTTCTCCGGAAGCATTGCTGAAGGACACCGCCGGCAAAAAGAAAGCCACCCGCAAGAAAGCCACCAAGAAGAAAGCCAGTGGCGTGCGTCGTCCGGCCAAGGTGAAATACCGCGACCCGAACGACAGCAGCAACACCTGGACCGGCCGTGGCAAACGTCCGCTGTGGCTGCAGGGCGCACTGGAGAAGGGCGCCAAGCTGGAAGATTTCGCTGTATAAATCGCAGCGCGTTTCAGCCGACAAGGCACAAAAAAAGCGAACCTTCGGGTTCGCTTTTTTTATGTGACACCACAGTGTCGAGTGACGAGAAGCGGGTATCGAAAGGCAAAATCCAGAGTCAAATATTCCGGTTTTCGCGACTCGATACTCCTACCTGGTGACTCGCCTTGCATGGGAGCCTGCCTGCAAGCGAAATACCATTACTACCTGCAAGCGGCTCCCACATCACCCTTACACGTCCAGGTTGGACACCTGCAGGGCATTCGACTCAATGAATTGCCGGCGCGGATCCACATCGTCACCCATCAGGCAGGTAAAGATCTGATCTGCTGCGATGGCGTCTTCGATGGTGACCTGCAACATGCGGCGGCTTTCCGGGTCCATGGTGGTTTCCCACAGCTGCTCCGCATTCATTTCACCCAACCCCTTGTAACGCTGGAAGCTGGTACCACGACGGGCCTGCACCATCAGCCATTCCAGAGCATCCGCGAAGTGGCGAATGGAGCGCTGGGTCTCGCCACGCTGGATATAGGCATCGGCGGCCAGCAGACCTTCCAGGGTTTCCCCGAGAGCCTTGATTTTCTGATAGTCCGGTGACTGCAGAAAATCCAGAGTTACCCGGTATTCGCGGGGTACACCGTGAGCGAGCACTTGCACACGTGGCAGATACAGGCCCCGTTCCTCGTCCTTGGCTGCAGTAATGGTAAAGGTCTGGGTCGCATCGGTAATGGCATCCACCCGTTTGCCAAGCACCTGGCACCAGTCGTCCATGGCCGCCTGATCCTTCAGGCCCTCTTCGCTGAGAGAGGGCATGTAGATCATCTGCTCCAGCACTTCCTTGGGGAACACCCGGGACTGACGGTCGACAATCTTCATCACATTGCGGTATTCCGCAATCAGGTTCGCCAGGGGCTCACCACTGATAGGCGGGGCATCATCCCCCGGATAAAGCGCGGTTTTTTCCAGCGCCAGGGTGGTCAGATACTCCTCCATGGCCAGGTCATCCTTGAGATAGGTCTCCTGCTTGCCTTTCTTCACCTTGTAGAGCGGTGGCTGGGCAATGTAGACGTAACCCCGTTCGATCAGTTCCGGCATCTGACGGAAGAAGAACGTCAGCAACAGGGTACGGATGTGGGACCCATCCACGTCCGCATCCGTCATGATGATGATGCGGTGGTAGCGGAGTTTTTCCACATTGTATTCGTCACGGCCGATCCCGCAGCCCAGGGCGGTAATCAGGGTGCCCACTTCCTGGGAAGACAGCATCTTGTCAAAACGCGCTTTTTCCACGTTGAGGATCTTGCCCTTGAGCGGCAGGATCGCCTGATTCTTGCGGTCTCGACCCTGTTTGGCAGAGCCCCCCGCAGAATCACCCTCCACGATATAGAGTTCAGACAGGGCAGGGTCCTTCTGCTGACAGTCCGCCAGTTTGCCGGGCAGACCGGCGATATCCAGGGCGCCCTTACGACGGGTCATTTCCCGCGCTTTACGGGCGGCATCCCGGGCCCGGGCCGCATCGATGATCTTCGAGGAAATGGCCTTGGCTTCCTGGGGATTTTCCAGCAGGTAATCCTGGAACAGCTCGCCCATGGTCTGTTCGACCGCACTTTTCACCTCGGACGACACCAGCTTGTCTTTGGTCTGGCTGGAGAACTTGGGATCGGGGACCTTCACGGAAATCACCGCGGTAAGCCCTTCCCGGGCATCATCGCCGGTGGGGTTGGCCTTTTCTTTCTTGAGAAGACCTTCCTTTTCCATATAGCTGTTCAGGGTGCGGGTGAGGGCAGCCCGGAACCCGGCCAGGTGGGTACCCCCATCCCGCTGGGGAATATTGTTGGTGAAGCAGAACAGGTTTTCCTGGTAGGAATCGTTCCACTGCATGGCCACTTCCACGGCGATACCGTCTTCTTCCCGGTCAAACTGGAAATGGAAGACCTGGTTCAGCGGCGTCTTGTTTTCGTTCAGATAGCTGACAAAGGCACTCAGACCCCCTTCATACTCGAACACATCCTCTTCACCGTTACGCTCATCCAGCAGGTGGATACGCACGCCGGAGTTCAGAAAGCTGAGCTCCCGCAGACGTTTGGCCAGGATATCGTAGTGAAACTTGATGTTGGTGAAGGTCTCAGCAGACGGGCGGAAGTGAATGGCGGTACCGCTGCTGTCGGTATTGCCTACCACTTCCAGCGGCATCGCCGGTACACCATGACGGTAGATCTGTTCGTGGACCTGGCCGTTACGGCGAATGGTCAATTTCAGCTCTTCGGAGAGGGCATTTACCACGGAAACCCCCACACCATGGAGGCCGCCGGACACCTTGTAGGTGTTGTCGTCGAATTTGCCCCCGGCGTGGAGCACGGTCATGATCACTTCAGCGGCAGACACGCCTTCTTCTTCGTGCATGTCCACAGGAATACCCCGCCCATTGTCCTGGACGGACACGGATTCATCCGGATGAATCACCACCCGGATTTCGGAGCAGAACCCAGCCAAGGCTTCGTCGATGGAGTTATCCACCACCTCGAAGACCATATGGTGCAGGCCAGTGCCATCATCCGTATCCCCGATGTACATGCCAGGGCGCTTGCGAACGGCGTCCAACCCTTTCAGCACCTTGATGCTGGATGAATCGTAATTTTTCTCCGCCATGGTATTTCCTTATTCACTCCCGGTGAGGGGCCGAAGTTGGCCATGTTCCACGTGGAACATTTTGCTCTCGATCGCCCGTAACGCTTTATTCTGTTGCACCACCGCCTCCCATTGAGGCAGATCCAGTGCGGTAATCAGTGTCTGGTGACCTGTGGAGGCCAGAAACCCCAGCATTTGATTACGGTGTTCTTCGTCCAGCTCTGCCGCCAGATCATCCACCAGCAAGGTACAGACTTTACCCGCCTGACTGATCAGGGGCAGCTGAGCCAACACCAGGCCATAGGCAACAAGCTTGGCCTGGCCCCGGGAGAGGCGATCTCGTGCCACCACGCCCCGGGTTTCGATACGAATATCACTGCGGTGAAACCCTGCCTGGCTAAACCCACGCCGGATATCATCCTGGCGCAGGCGAGACAGCGCATCCGCATAGCTCTCATCTTTTTGCAGCCCTGTCTGCAGCTGGACGCGAATCTTCAGCTCCGGTGCCAGATGGGACAATACCGTATCCAGCCCCGTCTGCAGCGCCTGCAAATAGCGACGGCGTAACCCTTCGATTCTATCAGAAGTCTGGGCCAGTTGCTGGTCCCAAAACCCCAGTTCCCGTGGGTTCGGACGCCCGGTACGCAGCAGGGCATTTCGTTGCTTCAGGGCTGCCGAGGCTGTGCGCCATACCGGCATAAACTCATGTTCCACGTGGAACATTCCCCAGTCCATGAAACGCCGTCGCAGGGCCGAGGCACCAAAAACCAGCTCCACTGAAGTGGGGTGTAGCGCCAGGACCGGCAAGAGTCCAGCCACTTCACTAAGGGCTTTGGGCGTCTCACCATTCAGCTTGATGGCATCAATACCCCCAGGCGTACGTCGCACCCCCAACCGATGATGCTTCTCTTCGCACACGACTTCCGCATACAGGGTAGCCGCCGGGGCACCGTCGCGGACCAGCCGGGACAACCTGCCACCACGGAACGACCGGCCGCCGCTGCCAATAAAATAGATGGCCTCCAGCAGGCTGGTCTTGCCACTGCCGTTGTCGCCCAGGATCACATTCAGGGAAGGGGAGAGGGCAATGTCCAGCTGACGGTAATTGCGAAAATCTCCGAGCTGGAGACGACTCAACATAGAAAGGAATCCACCCACTACACGACCAGGAAGGCCGTCATTGCGGCCAGAAATGAATCACTCGATTGTAGCCCAGGGAGAGGGGCAGGGCACAGCGCCTAAATGGAAAGTGACAGAACACAAAAAACTTAAGCCAAAAAAAACCCGGCATCGCAGCCGGGTTTTTACAGACCTGGAATCAGCCAGCGATCACAACCGCATAGGCATGACCACATACAGGGCCGCCTTGCTCTCCGGATCCAGCACCAGGGCGCTGCTGTTGCTGTCACCCATTTCCAGCTCTGCCTGGGTGCCGGCCATGGTATTCAGCACATCCAGCAGATAGCTCACATTGAAGCCAATCTCCAGGGGCTGACCATTGAAGTCCACGGACACTTCTTCTTCCGCTTCTTCCTGCTCCGGGTTGTTGGCAACGATGCGCAGGCTGCCCTCAGACAACTGCACCCGCACACCCCGGTATTTCTCGTTGGACAGGATCGCTACCCGGGCCAGGGCCTGACGCAGGGTTTCCCGATCGGCAATGATGGTGCGAGAGCCCTCTTTCGGAATCACCCGGTCGTACTCGGGGAACTTGCCGTCCACCAGCTTGGAGGTAAACGTAATCGCCCCGACCACGATACGGACGTGGTTGCGCCCCACGGTCAGGCGAGCATTTTCACCGGCATCGCCAAGAATACGGGACAGCTCCATCACCCCTTTACGGGGCAGAATCACCGAGGCTTCTTCCACCGGCATATCCAGCTCAGCATCACACAGGGCCAGACGATGGCCATCGGTGGCCACCGCGCGCAGACGCCCCGGCTTCAGCTCGAACAGCATGCCATTGAGGTAATAGCGCACGTCCTGCTGGGCCATGGAGAAGGCGGTGCGATCAATCAGACCCCGCAATACCCCCGGCTGAATATCCAGCGTGGAGCCAGCGGCATCTTCTTCCAGATTGGGAAACTCGGAGGCAGGCAGGGTAGAGAGGGTGAAACGGCTGCGACCGGAACGGACCAGCATGCGCTCACCATCCACTTCAAAGCGAATGTCGGCTTCCGCCGGCAGGCTCTTGGCAATATCCACCAGCTTGCGGGCCGGGACTGTGGTTTCACCTGCCTGGTGCTCCCCCTCCAGGGGCAGGCGAGCCACCAGCTCCAGCTCCAGATCGGTGCCGGTCATGGAAAGCTGTCCATCGCCGACTTCCAGCAAGACATTGGACAGCACCGGCAGTGTCTGCCGTTTTTCCACCACTGCGGCCACCTGTTGCAGGGGCTTGAGCAGTTGTTCTCTATTGATTGAGAATTTCATCGCGCTTTCCCGTTCTGGTTATTTGGGCCAGAGGCTCCCGGCCTTACTATGCACAGAACCGGCCACCGGGCCGGGCTCTCCCCGTCAGGACGTCAACGTCCGTAACAGGCTCTGATAATCTTCCTCGATTTCCGGATTGGATTCCCGCAGCTGCAACACCTTACGACAGGCATGCAATACGGTGGTGTGATCGCGGCCACCAAAATTCTCACCAATCTCCGGCAGGCTGTGGCTGGTCAGCTCCTTGGACAAGGCCATGGCCACTTGCCGGGGTCTCGCCACCGAACGGGTCCGCCGGGGTGAGAGCAGGTCGTTGATCTTGATCTTGTAGTACTCGGCCACCACCCGCTGGATGTTGTCGATACTGATCTGCCGTGCCTGCAGGGCAATCAGATCCTTCAGCGCTTCCTTGATCAGGCCGATATCGATCTGCGCCCCGGTGAACCGCACATGGGCGATCACCCGGCGCAGCGCGCCTTCCAGTTCCCGTACATTAGAACGGATTCGTTGCGCGATAAAGAAGGCCGCGTCATTGGGCAAATCCACCTTGGCTTCTTCCGCCTTCTTTTTCAGGATCGCCACGCGGGTCTCCAGCTCCGGCGGTTCCATGGGCTGGGACAACCCCCACCCGAACCGACTCTTGAGCCGCTCCTCCAGACCATCCACTTCCTTGGGGAATTTGTCACAGGTGAGGATGATCTGCTGACCATTTTCCAGCAACGCATTAAAGGTATGGAAGAACTCTTCCTGGGACTGCTCTTTACCTGCAAAGAATTGAATATCATCAATCAGCAAGGCGTCCACGGAGCGGTAAAAGCGCTTGAACTCATTAATGGTCTTGTTGCGCAGGGCAGAAATCATGTCTGCCACAAACCGCTCACTGTGCAGGTAGACCACCTTGGCATTGGGGTTGCGCCGCAGCAGCTCATTACCCACCGCGTGCATCAGGTGGGTCTTGCCCAGGCCCACACCGCCATACAGCAACAACGGGTTATAGCCATGGCTGGCAGGATTCTCCGCCACCTGCTGGGCAGCAGCCGCCGCCATGCGGTTGGACTTGCCTTCCACAAAGGTAGAAAAGGTAAAGCCGGTATTGAGATTGCTGCGATGTTTGCGGGCCCCGCCCAGCGCCGTGGGCTGCGGTTTGCTCTCTGCCAGCTCAGGGGTACGCATATGACCGGAAGAGGGTGCAGCCGCGCTGGCAGGGGCCGGAGAGGACGTCTGTGGCGGCGGGGTGGGCATACGGCTGGATCCCACCTCCAGGCGTAACTGGGGCAGCGCACCGCTCTGCAATTCGCCCAGCACCTCACCGATGCGATCCATGTACTTGTCGCGTACCCAGTCCACCACAAACCGGTTGGGGGCAAACAGCGTCAGCTCGGCGCCATCCGCAGATGCAGCCACCTGTAATGGCCGGATCCACATGTTGTACTGCTGTGACGGCAACTCATCCTCGAGTCGGGTCAGGCAGCGTTGCCAGAGCTCTTCAGACACGCACACGCCTTATTATCCTGAACGATACTGCTCTTCTGCCCACAGGCGCGAAAGAACAAGGAACCCGACCGCGAAAGGACTCACAGTCCAGCGGCACTTCGGGCCCTGAATCGTCTTTATGAACTGAATGAAATTTCGGTCAACGAACCGCAATTTGGCCCGTCATTCTACCCCCTCCAGGCGATAACTATCCACAGGACAGCGGGGATTTTTCTGGCTTTATTTCTGTGGATAAGTAGGGCCATAACCCTGTGTGGGGATACAGGGACAACCCGGTGGACAACAACCGGGATAATTTGTACCCACATTTAATGACAGCTCGTCCCCCGCTCGTCCCCAGTACTTACACACAATGGTACGCAAGTTATCAACGAAGCAACGCATTGATAAATATATATTTTTCTTGCTTATCCACAAAAAGCTGCTTCCCCTATTAAAACTACTACTACTAAAAACATTTAAATATTTAAGTTCTATTAACAGTTCTCTCCAGCCCGCTTTGCACAAGGCTGAAAAGCCGATTGACAGGGGATTTCCCTTTCCCTAGACTTGCCGGCCTTCTAATTGCTGTCTCATTCCATGGGGAAGACACCATGAAACGCACATTTCAGCCCAGCGTACTCAAACGCAAACGTGCCCACGGTTTCCGTGCTCGCATGGCGACCAAAAACGGTCGTAAAATTCTGGCCGCTCGTCGTGCCAAGGGTCGTAAGCGGTTGGCTGCCTGAGCCAACCGTTTTACTCCGCCCTCCTGGCTGAGGTAACAGTGCCGACAACCCAGGCTTTTACCCGCCAGCACAGACTTCTTACCGGAACCCAATATCAGACCGTATTCGACCACCCCAAATGGAAGGTGGGCAATGCGGCGTTTTTGTTGTTGGCGTGTCCGAATCAGCAGCAGTTGCCCCGATTGGGCCTGGTGATTGGCCGCAAGCGCGCAAAGCGGGCGGTTGACCGTGGCTGTGTCAAACGCAGAGCCCGGGAGCAATTCCGTTTACGCCAGCACGAACTGGCAGGACTGGACATTATATTGCTGGTCCGCGGACGCATTGATCACCCGGATCCGGCTGAAGTGACAGACCAGCTTGGCAAGCTCTTTGACAAGCTGCTTGCTAAGTGCGGGCAAGCTTGAGAAACTGCGGCCCGTTTTTCACGCCACAGAATAGCCTGTTATGGAAATCCAGCGCGCCCTAGTGATCACCGGCATTGCCATCGTTTCCTACCTGATGATTCAGGCCTGGCAACAGGATTATGCCAACCCGACCCAGCCAGCCGCCGTTGAAGAGGTTGCGCAGACTGCGCAAGGCAATGACGACGGGCTGGATCTCCCCGAACCTCAGGCCGAGACTGCCGATAGCGGCATTCCTTCTGCTCCCGCAGAACAGGCTCAAGCTCCCGCATCCGAATCCAGCGAGCAGTCCACCCGTCAGGAACGTATCCGTGTCAGCACCGATGTGCTGCGTGTGGAAATCGATCCCAAGGGGGGCGATATCGTCCGCCTGGCGTTGCCGGAGTTCCCTCGCCATGCGGAAACCCCGGATCAGCCCTTCGTGTTGCTCGAGCAGGATGCCAACCGTACCTATGTGGCCCAGAGTGGACTGATTGGCAAGAACGGAACCGATTCCAGTGCGGGCCGTCCGCTGTGGAGCACAGCCGAGCAGAGCTATCAGCTGGATGAGGGCAGCCAGGAACTGAATGTGGATCTGACCCTGCGTCAGGACAATGGCGCCGAGCTGGTCAAACGTTTCACCTTCGAGCGCGGTAGCTACCTGGTTCGCGTCAGCCATATTGTTCGCAACCAGGGGAACAGCGAATGGTCCGGTGCCCTGTATGGCCAGATCAAGCGCGACGGCAGTGATGACCCGGGTCTGGCGAACCATGGCTTTATCCCCATGCCCACCTATTTGGGGGCTGCCTACTGGGATAGCGAGAAGCCCTACAATAAACTCGATTTTGACGACATGGCGGACCAGCCCCTGAACCTGACGGTCGAGGGCGGCTGGTTGGCCATGGTGCAACACTACTTTGTTTCTGCCTGGGTACCGGATGCCCAGCAACGGAATCAATACTCCAGCGTCCATCTGGAAAAGCGAGGCCAGTACCTGCTGCGCTTCGTCTCCCCCACCGTCAAGGTGGCTCCCGGTGAAGAAAAAGTGCTGTACGCCGAGTTTTATGCCGGGCCCAAGCAGCAGGACAAGCTGGAGGCAATCAGCCCCGGTCTCAACATGACCGTGGACTATGGCTGGCTGTGGTTTATTTCCCAGCCCATCTTTGCCCTGCTGGTGTTCCTGCAGAGCGGTGAGGTGTCCGTGTTTGGCATGGATATCGACATCGGTGCCGGTGTGGGGAACTGGGGTGTGGCCATCATCCTGTTGACCTTCATTATCAAGGCAATCTTCTTCAAGCTCAGCGCTACCAGCTATCGCTCCATGGCGAAAATGCGCAAGGTGGCGCCGGAGATGCAGCGCATCAAGGAGCAGAACAAGAACGACCGGCAGAAAGCGCAGATGGAAACCATGAAGTTGTTCCAGCGCGAGAAGATCAACCCGCTGGGCGGCTGTCTGCCCATGCTGGTTCAGATGCCGGTGTTTATTGCCCTGTACTATGTGCTGCTGGAGTCGGTGGAGCTGCGTCAGGCCCCGTTCTTCCTGTGGATCAACGATCTGTCAGTGATGGACCCGTATTTTGTCCTGCCAATCCTGATGGGCGCTTCCATGTTCCTGCAGACCCGCCTCAACCCGACGCCGGCGGACCCCATGCAGGCCCAGGTGATGAAGTGGATGCCGGTGGTGTTCTCCGTCTTCATGCTGTGGTTCCCGGCAGGTCTGGTGCTGTACTGGCTGACCAACAACCTGCTGTCCATTGCCCAGCAGTGGGCGATTACCCGCAAGATCGAAAACGAAGGATAACAGCCTTGCGCTGCTGTTCTTTATCAACCGGCCGGGATTTCCCGGCCGGTTTTGTTTTATGCTGATGCTCCTTTGCCGGTCTGCCTGAATTAGCCCATGTCGAATACTGCCCAGGATACGATTGTTGCCATTGCCACAGCGCCAGGCCGTGGCGGCGTGGGCGTGGTTCGCCTGTCCGGTCCCGGGGCCCGTGAGATCGCCGGAAAGTTGGTGGGTGATCGCTCACTGACCCCTAGAATGGCGCATTTTGCCCGCTTCAAAGATGCCCAGGGCCAGGTGATCGATGAGGGGCTGGTGATTGCCTTCCCGGCACCCCACTCGTTTACCGGCGAAGACGTGATCGAGCTGCAGGGCCATGGCGGCCCGGTGATCCTGGATATGCTGGTGGCAGCCTGCATAGCGGCTGGCGCCCGTCAGGCCCGGGCGGGGGAATTTTCCCAGCGGGCCTTCCTCAACGACAAGATGGATCTGACCCAGGCCGAAGCCATCGCCGACCTGATCGATGCGGGCACCAGTGCATCAGCACGAGCCGCCCTGCATTCCCTGCAGGGGGTGTTCTCCGACCAGGTGAATCGCCTGGTGGAGGAGCTCATCGGGTTGCGCATCTATGTGGAAGCCGCCATTGATTTCCCGGAAGAGGAAATCGACTTTCTCTCTGATGGCAAGGTGGCCGGGGACCTCCGTGAGTTACGCGGGCAATGCCTGCGGGTGCTGGAGGAAGCCAATCAGGGCCGCCTGGTTCGTGAGGGCATGACCCTGGTTATCGCCGGCAAACCCAATGCCGGAAAGTCCTCGCTGATGAATGCCCTGGCCGGCTTCGATGCGGCCATCGTTACCGATATCGCCGGTACCACCCGGGATGTGCTGCGCGAATCCATCCAGCTGGATGGCATGCCCCTGAACCTGATTGATACCGCTGGCCTGCGGGACAGCGCCGATGTGGTGGAGCAGGAGGGCATTCGCCGTGCCTATGCGGAAATGAAAAAAGCCGATCGCCTGCTGGTCATGGTGGATTCCCGGGAGGGAGATGTTAACCCACAAGATATCCACAGCTTACTACCCCAGAGCCAGCAGCAACTGGAAAATCTGGATCTGCCGGTGACGGTGGTGCTGAACAAGGCAGACCTGTCCGGCATCCCGACCGGGCCCCGGGATGACGGTAGCTTCGTGATCTCCGCTACCACCGGTGACGGGTTGCCGGAACTGCGGGAGCACCTGAAAGCCGCCGCCGGATTTAAAGGAACGGAGCAGGGTGAAGGGCAAAGCCGCTTTTCCGCCCGTCGCCGCCACATCACGGCCCTGCAACAGGCTCTCGCCGCCCTGGACAATGGCGAGCAGCAATTGCACGACCATGCCGCTGGCGAGCTGCTGGCGGAAGACCTGCGCGCTGCCCAGAAAGCCCTGGAAGAAATTACCGGTGCCTTTACCGCGGATGATTTGCTGGGGCGTATCTTTTCCTCCTTCTGTATTGGTAAATAAGAAAGAGCCATAGCCGCCGTGGATTCAGGGCGGAGCACTCTCCCGTCCGCAATAGTTACCCACAACCTTCCCGGTTGGCCAAATATCCCCAATTCCTGACCAAACCGCTCATCACAGAAATAAGTGGCGAAGCCCTTTCAAATCAAAAGCCTATCTGCCAGGTAAACATATTGTTTCTTTTTGAGCATTGAGTTGCATAGTCATTGCGCTAGGTTTGTTTGTGACCGGTTGGTCACAAAAGTGAACGGTTTTACATAAAACAATAACAAACGCAATGAGGTGAGCATGCTCACCAGACCCAAATACAGACACTGCATCAGGTTATTCCGTGTTTTGCTGGTTGTCCTCGCGGCTGGCCCCATGGTGGGTAAGGCTGCACTGGAATCCCTGGATGAAGAAAGCCTGTCTCAGGTGACCGGCACGGGCCTGGCTATCGGCTTCGAGGATTTTCGCTGGTTGATCAAGCCCACCAGTTATTTCGAACAGGTGGGCTCAGATCCGGTAGGTAGCACCACGTTGCAACGGGGGGACCTGCGCTGGTATGGCGTGAACATTTCCGGTGCGGGTACCGGGGGATTTCACTGGGATGAAAGCGGCGGCAATTTCGGCACGTCCTGTGATGCCTCAAGCCTCGGCTGTCCTCGTGGTGGACTGATCAGTGACTTTGCGCCCCATGATAACCCGTACCTGTTACGCGCATTTTCGCCCCGCGGGGTCAGCTACGATGGCACCGTCCTCAACAGTGATCCCAATAACCCGGACAGCACCATCTATGAATATCTGGCGCCCAGTGCCCAGCCGGAATACACCTTTTCCTTTTGGGGAGAACTGGAAGTAGGTCGCTCCGGTAATAATAACAACCTGTCCGTCGGTACCGGGGATTTGCTGAAAACCCAGACCATCATTCGCGGTAATGCGGCCAATTCAGCCTTCCGCCTTTTCCAGTTTACCCAACCGGGTAACGAAACCTTTGCCATCCTTTACCACAGTCGCCTGAAGGGCGACTTCCGGTTTTCTGCAGCACAGCATGATGGTCCGGGCGCCAGCGATGTGGTGGGGCAACCGGTGAGGTTCGATGCCCTCGAAGGTCTGCATTTCAAAAATGTGGATGCCTATGTTCCGCTGGGACAGCTTTACTATCAGGCGCTGACCCTGGATACGTTGCCGTCTCAGGACGGTAATTTCATTCTGGAAATCCCGCGTCTTCCAGATGTCCCTACCCATACAGCGGTTCATGATCATTTCTACTCGCTGGCAGTACCGGACAGTGCGGATGCCGGCTATATCACTGCCCGGGCAGCGTTATTGAGCAACACCCCTGGCGCAACGCCTTCTCATGCGGTGGATGATTCCTACTTTGTTACCCATGGCTACTCACGTTGGGGGGACTGGTATCCCTGTCGTGGGGTTGGCTGTCCAGCGGTATCGACAACGGTTTCTCCAAATCGCAATGCCTACAACGATACCGGTGACGGCATCTTCTTTCGCAAGTGTGAAAGCTGCGATGACTTTGATGCGTTCGCTTACATGATCACGGCGGTGGATGTTCGGCCAGGACAGGATCAGTACTCCTGCCCGGGGGGAAGCAACTGTGGTGATTATGCCCCTCGTGGAGGCTCCGGAGGTGTTGCGGATCGCTATTATCGTCAGGCAGTTAATTGTACCGCTAATAGCGGGAGTGATTACCAATGTGGCTATGGAGGCAGCTACAACATCAGTGCCGGGTCTGATTACACCAAGGTGAACAAGATGAACCCATCAACGTTATTGGGAGTTCCCGGCACCAACACTCTCCCCGTTATTCGTACAGGCGCTGCAAACCTTGGAGATGCCAGAGCAGAAGGTTTACAGGTGAATTACATGAAATTTACCAGCTATGGCGCAGGGGATTAGAGAATTTTTATGGAAAATAAAACAAAAAAAATTCCGTCAGTAAAAATATCAGCTGCGCTTATATTGTTCTGGTTTTCATCTTCCTACGCGTTCAATGCTGGAGGTATGAGTCCTCTTGATGAGGATCAGATGAGAGCTGTTACGGGTCATGGACTGATCGTTTCCGACAAAATATCAGGCAGCGCATTGTCGAATCCCAACCCCTATTCCACACCCTTTGAATTCTATCGAATTGGTCTGGACGGAGAGCTTCAGTTAAATCTTAACGTTTCAAAATTACAGCTCGGCTGTGGCGGCATTAACGATCATCTTTCCGGTCACGCAGGTTGTGATATTGATATTGATTACCTGAGCCTGATGGGAAGAAACGGCACGGATATCGGCGATCCTGTAAGCCCCTTTACACTGGACAGGCCGTATATCGAGTTCGCGGTTAAGAATGACGACTCAACCACATTACGTGAGATTGCCGGTATAAAAATTGGCGCGCAATCCGCAGATGGTGCTATCAGTGCGGGGCGCCGGTATTACACGAACAATGCGGTGAATCAGGAAAACACAGCGTTTGCCACTACCTGTAATACCGGTGCCGTAACAGGCTCTGGCGTTGTGGGGTGCCATTCGGGGATAAACAGTGTCAGCGGATTTCTGGGTTCTGAACTATCACTGACCATGGATATTGAGGCCCGGTTGCTGAGTATTTTTACAATAAGAGCAACAGGGTGTACGGGAAGGACCAGCATAGGACATGATGACTGTGGCAATAATATTTCTGATGCACTCTTTGTTGATATTGCCGGCACAAGAATGCAGACGCTTGGCCTGCAAGCTGCAGAACTGAAAACCAACAACCTTGAGTTCCTGGGGGGAAGTTGTGGTTTTTTTAACCCCCTTGCCTGTGCCGCTGAGGCAGTAATGGATACGGTTTTCGCCAGCCTCAATACCGATCTTCGTAACGTTCATAAACTGACATTTGAAGATACCTCAGATTTCTTTCTTTCCTTCCAGAGAGAGCCCATTGCATACCCCCGTTACAGCAAACTGACGCCGACGGAAGAGTTGCCTCCTGGCGCTTTTGATATCTGTGCCACCAGTAATGCTACCCCCCGTTGCTCAAGCAGCTATGCGGTGCCGGCGAATACCGGATGGTGGCTCAACGCGCCTTCGGTGAAGCTGTTGGATGTTTACAACCCCAATGCGGATCTTGGTAACCGCGGCATTGATGAAGCCATTGCATTGCTGGGGGCGCCGGGGTTGCTGCTGGAACACCCCGAGTTTGATCTGGCGCCGAAACAAAACTGCTACGGCAGCACCATGTTCTGCTGAGAGAGGGAAATATGTCTGGATATGGTATGCCATCGAAATACATCCCTTTTATGTTTGTGGCGCTATGGTTGCTGCTAAGCATTATTTATCCTCAGACGGGGAAAACCGATTCCATGGTTCCCCTTAACGACAGTGAGCTTCAGTCAGTCATTGGCGGTGATGCCATTCAGCTAACCCTGCGGCTGCGAAATAATGTTGGTGAGGACAATGCACCGGATACTGCGTGTGGCGGCACCCCGGACCCCTGTCGTCTTGGGTTGGAGTTTGTCGCCAGGGAAGGAAACTGGCTGGTGTTGAAAGAATTCTATGGCAGCCTTGCCATTGAAGATGTCCGGCTGGAAGGGGCATATCTGAGTAATAGCGGATCCAGCTACCGTGACCTGAGTCGTTTTGAAGATGCTGACGGTAACTGCCTGCTTTCCCCCTGTAACCCTGATGGTCTGCCGGCAATTCAGCTGGATTACCCCTTTGCGAAAGGGCCGGGCGAGTATCGGTGTTTTTCAAGATAGTTGTCACTGTTTACATGCTAAGCCGCTTGCTTCATTGGCAACTCTTTTTCCGGGTTCAGTGTCGTCGGACCAACAGGCTTGCAGT
>Ga0208470_1000026_pt1 | contig 46847 bp, 34 predicted proteins | sample DeeseametaMP0740_FD_184204 | JGI IMG/M metagenome (GOLD analysis project Ga0208470, IMG submission 184204) | Marine microbial communities from the Deep Atlantic Ocean - MP0740 (SPAdes) | ecosystem: Environmental > Aquatic > Marine > Oceanic | place: South Atlantic Ocean | collected 2011-02-01 | reverse complement strand
AAGATATCGGTGACTATCTGATGGGTTACTACAATCACCACAGGCCACACAGCTACAACGGCGGAATAGCCCCTGCGGTGGCCGAAGAAAAACCTAAATCACTGTCCGGAATTAGTTGACCACTACAATTGGGTTCCCTGCAGGCAGTAATTGATGAAGACAATCTTCCCCTTTTAGATCTTCAAGATCAGCAGCTGGGAAAAATTAAGGCTCTTATAGTCGAGATTGGGAATAATGCAGGGCAGATAGTTCTTTATAAGACTATGGCTCCGATCAATATATTTGGCCGTTCTAGCTTCTTTCTTAAGAAATCTGCAACTCGGCTGGAGAAGCTGGATGATGAGTTTCTTCGGGTTAGCGCTAATTTTCAGCTTATGAGATTGGATGGTGAATTATTGGTTATTGATTTGTCTACAATTGAAAAAGTCTTCGGTTTTCATGATGTTATTAAAGGTGAGGCGGCTCTTGGTATTGCCTCTATCGAGGCGGCAGGCTTGATTGAAAATCCCGATGTTCTTCATGAATTGGTAGATGATGTCAAGTACGCAAGAAAGCTAACTAAGGTGGCTAGCTCTTCTCCGGTTATACAAAAAAATATACCTAGCGAGACTGTTATTTCATTTTGTAGAAGCTTTCCGGCTTTAGCGGGAAGGATCCGCTTTAACGAGAATGGGGATAAGGTTCTTCTGGACACGAAGGTCTCTAAAGATTTGTTTATAAACCTTTTAATGGATAATTATCTTACCTCTGAGCTAACAGAACTTCATTACGCAAGTGTCGCTAAAGATAGTGTTGATGCAGAGACCGAAGATTAAGGCAATTGTGAAGCATGGCCCTTTGCAGGACATCCGCGCTCAGATTCGCCATGAAGATTTCGGTGTTGATGCTGGTGTTGGCGAGTAAAGGAATGAGAACAAGGATGTGGGGCGACCATGTATGAGATAAGCACGCTGGAAGATATCGCTGCGCTTAAAGAAAGCGTGGATGTGGAATGCAAGCTCGCACAAGGGCGCGATGGCAAAGGGAAGTTGCCCAAGGATTTCTGGGAGACCTATAGCGCTTTTGCCAATACGCAGGGTGGCGATGTCTTTCTCGGTATTCGCGAAAAAGCGGATGGGGTGTTTGAGCTTGCCGGTATTGAAGAGCCTCAGAAGGTCATTGATGAACTCTGGACCAGCGTTAATAACTCCCAAAAGGCCAGCGCCTGCGTGCTACGTGACCGTTGGGTGAGAATTATCACCATTGATGGTCAGTCAATCGTTCATGTCCATGTGCCTCAAGCCACCCGTAAACAGCGCCCGGTTTACCTGAATGGCAATCCCATAACGGGTACCTATGTCCGCTTCAATAGCACCGACCAGCGCCAGAGTGAAGAAGCGGTGCGTCGCATGTTGGCCGAGCAGGTGGAAGATACGCGCGATGGCGAAATTCTGGCGGGTTATGGGTTGAGCGATCTGGACATCGATAGTTTCAACCAGTACCGGCAGATGTATATCAACCGCCAGCCGGACCACCCCTGGAACCAGTTGGATGCCCAGGAGTTTTTGTATCGGATTGGAGGCTGGCGGAAAGATCGTGAGACAGGCAGAGCCGGGCTGACTCGTGCCGGGCTTTTGATGTTCGGCCACCTGACTGCAATTAAGGAGGCGTTCCCTCATTTCATGCTGGATTATCAGGAGCGGCCTGAGCCCAAGGCAGAGCTGCGCTGGGTGGACCGGTTAACGCTGGATGGCTCCTGGTCCGGCAATGTGTTCGATTTTTACCGGCGGGTGATTCGCAAGCTGACGACCGACCTGAAAATTCCCTTTGTGCTTGAAGGCGATCAGCGCCAGGACGATACCTCGGTGCACAAGGCATTGCGTGAAGCCTTGGTTAATACCCTGGTCCATGCGGATTACTCTGGCCGGGCCTCCATTCTGGTAGTTAAGCGGCCTGACATGTTCGGCTTCCGCAATCCCGGTTTGATGCGGGTGCCGGTGGATGTGGCCCTGCAAGGGGGAAGCAGTGACTGCCGCAACCGGCTCCTGCAGGACATGTTCCGCTATATCGGGCTTGGGGAGAATGCCGGTTCGGGCCTGCCGAAAATATTCCAGGGCTGGGCCAGCCAGCATTGGCGGCAGCCAGTGCTCCGCGAGCGAGGTGAGCCCAGCGACCAGACCTTGCTGGAGCTTCACATGCTCAGTCTGGTGCCCGAGACGGTGCTTCACAATCTCAGGGAGATGCTGGGGCAGGAGGTGTTTTCCGTTTTATCGGATAACGAGCGCCTGGTGTTGGTGACCGCCCAGATTGAGACCACCGTGGACCATAGCCGCATGATGTCCATGCTGGATATCCATCCTCGAGATCTGACGCAGTTATTGTCCGGGTTGGTAGACAAGGGCTTGCTGGAAAGTGGTGGGTCTGGGCGTGGAACGGTGTATTTCCTGCCGGGCGCACGCATGATCGACCTGCTGACGGAAAGCGAGGATGACGAGTCGGCTGAGCCCAAAGGTCCGGACCTTAGCTCCGGACCTTTGGGGGAAAGGTCCGGACCTTGGGAGGCACTGCAGGCCATTGCGGCACCGATTGCTCAACGTAGGAAGGCACCAAGGGAAGAGGTCGAAGCTGTGATACAGGCATTGTGTGCAATGGCTCCGCTGCGCCTTGATGAGCTGGAGGCACTTCTGGACCGGTCTGCCGAATTCCTGCGAAAACGCTACCTTGTGCCTCTGGTTAAGGCGAAGAAACTGCGCCTGCAGTACCCGACCAAGCCCAATCATCCGAAACAGGCGTACTTGAGGGGGGATGCCACTGATGTTGAATGAAGATGGTCTGGAAACGGCCTGTTTACAGTGGTTTGCTGAAGGCGGTTGGGAAATCGGTCATGGTCCGGACCTGGCTCCGGAGGGAGATGCACCGGAGCGGGTGGATTATCGTGAGCCTTTGTTGCTGGGTGACCTTGAGGATGCCATTCGTCGCTTGAACCCCCACTTGCCGGATGGCGCTGTGGAGCAGGCGGTAAGTGTAGTCCGCAAGCCGGAAAGCCTGGATGTGGTGGTGAGTAACCGGGCATTTCATCGGCTGCTGATCGAGGGGGTGCCGGTTGAGTACAAGCAGGATGACCGGGTTGTTCACGATAAGGCGCTGTTAATCGATTATGGTTCGCTGTCAGCCAACCGCTTCCGGGCCATCAACCAGTTCACATTGTCTGGCAGCAAGCAGCTACGCCGCCCGGATGTGATCTGCTTTATCAATGGCTTGCCGCTGGCCGTTCTGGAGCTGAAAAGCCCCACGGCAGAGAACGTGAATATCTGGGATGCCTTCAACCAGATCCAGACTTATAAGGAGGAAGTCTCCGACCTGTTTGTCTATAACGAGGCTTCCATCATCAGTGACGGTTATAACGCCCGGGTGGGCTCACTCACCGCCAATCAGGAACGCTACATGCCCTGGCGTACCATCAAGGATGAGGATGACAAGCCGCCCCTGGAATGGCAGCTGGAAACCCTGGTGCGGGGCTTCTTCGACCGTGAGTTGTTCTTGGACTACATCCGCTATTTTGTGATCTTCGAGACCGATGATGACAGTCTGATCAAGAAGATTGCCGGTTACCACCAGTTTCATGCGGTGAGGGAAGCGGTTAAAGCCACGGTGATTGCGTCCCAGGCCCCCAGAAAAAACGAACAAAGAGAAAAACGGGCTACCTATGGCGATGAAGTGGAGCCGGGTAGCAAAAAGGCTGGGGTGGTCTGGCATACCCAGGGCTCAGGCAAGAGCATTTCCATGTGTTGTTATGCGGGTAAGTTGCTTCAGCAGCCAGAGATGAATAACCCGACCCTGATTGTGGTGACTGACCGTAATGATCTGGACGGTCAGCTGTTTGCGACCTTTAGTGCCGCCAAGGAGTTGCTGAAGCAGGAGCCGGTGCAGGCGGATGACCGGGAAAAACTGCGTCAGCTACTGGCCGAGCGGGAGTCCGGCGGGATTATCTTCACCACGGTGCAGAAGTTTGCCCTGCTGGATGAGGAGTCGGGTCATCCGGCCCTCAATGACCGTCACAACATAGTGGTAATTTCAGACGAGGCTCACCGTAGTCAGTATGGCCTGAAGGCAACCCTCAAGCAGGACGGTACCTACAAGTTTGGTTACGCCAAACATATGCGTGATGCTGTGCCGAATGCGGCATTCATTGGCTTTACCGGCACTCCGATTAGCAGCGAGGACAAGGATACACGGGCGGTTTTCGGGGATTACGTGTCCATTTATGACATTCAGGATGCGGTGGATGATGGTGCAACCGTGCCTATCTACTACGAATCCCGTCTGGCCAAGCTGGATCTCAACCGTGAGATGATCGAGGAACTGTCCGATCAGGTCGAAGAGGTGGTTGAGGACGAAGAGGATGTGGGTGCCCGGGAGAGGACCAAGGGCGAGTGGAGCCGGCTGGAAAAGCTGGTTGGCTCCGGGCCAAGACTGCAGCAGGTGGCGGCTGACCTGGTAGAGCACTTCGAGACTCGCTCCGAATCCATGGATGGCAAGGCCATGATCGTGGCCATGAGCCGGGATATCTGTGCACACCTATATAACGAGATTGTCGCTATACGCCCGGAATGGCATGACTCTGACCCGGAGAAGGGGGCCATCAAGATCGTGATGACGGGTTCCGCCTCCGACAAGCCTTTGTTGCAGCCGCACATCTATAACAAGCAGACCAAGAAGCGGCTGGAGAAACGCTTTAAGGATATCAACGACCCGCTCAAGTTGGTGATCGTGCGCGATATGTGGCTCACCGGTTTTGATGCGCCTTGCTGCCACACCATGTACGTGGATAAGCCCATGAAGGGCCACAACCTGATGCAGGCCATCGCCCGTGTGAACCGCGTATTTAAGAACAAGCCTGGCGGCCTGGTGGTGGATTACATCGGCATCGCCAACGAGTTGAAACAAGCTCTGAAGACCTACACCGATGCCAAGGGCAAGGGCGAGCCCACCCATAGCGCCGAAGAGGCTTTCGCCATTCTCCTGGAGAAGTTGGATATCATCCACGGCATGTTTGCCAAAGGATCGAAAGGCGGGGGCTTTGATTACGGCCGGTTCGCTGAAGATCCGAACAAGCTGCTGGTCCCCGCCGCCAACTACATTCTGGGCCTGGATGATGGCAAGAAACGCTTTCTGGATGCCGTGCTGGCCATGAACAAGGCGTACTCGCTGTGCAGTACGCTAGATGAGGCGCGGGAATTCCACAAAGAAGTAGCGTTCCTGTCGGCAATGAAAGCGGCCATCAGCAAGTTCACTTCGGTGGACAAGAAGCTTACGGAAGATGAAAAGAATTCTGCCCTCAAGCAGATTCTTGATAACGCCGTTGTGGCTGAGGGGGTCACCGATGTATTCGCCTTGTGCGGCCTCGACAAGCCCAATATCGGCCTGCTCTCTGATGAGTTCCTGGAAGATGTGCGGCAGATGCCCTACAAAAACTTCGCCGTCGAGCTACTGGAAAAGCTGCTCAAGGACGATATTCGCGCCAAGACCCGAAACAACGTAGTCCAGGAAAAGAAATACGGCGACCGGCTGCAAGAGACACTGCGCAAGTATAACAACCGGGGCATCGAAACTGCCCAGGTGATTGAAGAGCTGATCGCCATGGCCAAGCAGTTCCAGGAAGAGCTGGCCAGAGACGCGGCCCTGGGTCTCAACCCGGATGAAGTCGCCTTCTACGATGCCCTGGCCAATAACGAAAGTGCTGTTCGGGAACTTGGCGACGACATCCTCAAGAAAATCGCGGTGGAAATAACCGAAAAACTGCGTAAATCTACCACAGTGGATTGGCAGGTGCGGGAGAGTGTTAGAGCAAAACTGCGCATCCTGGTACGGCGAACATTGCAACGCTACAAGTACCCGCCAGATCAGGCGCCGGAAGCGGTGGAGCTGATCATGAAGCAGGCAGAGGTGCTTTCGAATAGTTGGACCATGTAGAGCTCTCCAAAATCAGATGATGCTGATCTATGTAATAGTCATCCTGGTTCTCTTCAGAGAAGTGGCCGGGCATTGGCACCAAGCGTAGGTTAACTGATATGAGAGCTTCAGGAGCGTGGTTTACAAGTACTCACTATAAAGTTGTTTAGACATGATTTTCAGGAACTATCGTAGGTGGGCTTTATGTCTTCCCCTTCTCTGAAAGCAAAGAAAGCCTATTTCGCCAAAGTCTGTCGCCGTAATTACGCAGCGAGTTTGAGGCTAGAGGGTTTTGATGTTCCCAGAAAGACGTCTGAACCACGGTTTTCTTCGAAAGAAGAAGCGGTACGTTTTCATTCCCGACAGCGATAATCTCTAGCCATTTTCGCTGGGATAACCTATTTCTGCCCCTTCGCCTTATACGCCGCCTTCCTGGCCTTCTTCTTCGCCTTTTTCTCCTCCTCTTTCAGCCTGCGAATCTCCGCCACCTTCACATGCTCTTGCTCTGCCATGGCCGGGGTTTCCAGGGTGAGCTGGCCCAGTCTGCCGCCGCGGTATTCGCTGATGAGCAGGGTGGCGGCGCGGTCGAAGTCCACGTGGCCGCCGCTGCCCAGGCAGCCCCGTTGTTTGCCGATGGTTTCCAGGAAGGGCACGCCTTCTTCGGGCAGGTCATCGCGTTTGAAGCGCTCTTTCATTTGTTCCGGGTAGGCCTGCATGAAGTATTCGGCGGCGAACAGGGCCACGTCGTCTTCCTGCATGGCGGTGGCCTTGATGGCGCCGGACAGGGCCAGGCGGTAGCCGCTGTTACGGTTTTCGATTTTCGGCCAGAGGATACCGGGGGAGTCGATGAGAATCAGGCCGCCGCCCAGTTCGATACGTTGCTGGCGCTGGGTCACCGCCGGTTCGTTACCGGCCCGGGCTACCTGGCGGCCGGCCAGGGTGTTGATGAAGGTGGATTTGCCCACGTTGGGGATGCCGGTGATCAGGGCGGTGATGGTAGTGGCCCGGTCCCGCTTTTTGTGGACCATCTGCTGGCAGAGGTCCGCCAGCTTGCGGATGGATTCCGGTTTGTGGGTGGTGATGGCCAGGGCGCGGACGGTGGGGTCTTTTTGCAGGTGGTCGAGCCACTGCTGGGTGATGTCCGGGTCGGCCAGGTCGCTTTTGCTGAGCAGTTTCAGACAGGGCTTGTCGGCACGGAAATTCTCGATCACCGGGTTTGAGCTGCTGTAGGGCAGGCGGGCGTCGACGATTTCGATGATCAGGTCCACCTTGGGCAGGATGTCGCGGATTTCGCGGGTGGCCTTGTTCATGTGGCCGGGGAACCAGTTGATGCTCATAAGCGGGTGTTGCCTGTCTGCATGAAGTATCGGCGCATTATAGCGGACTTGCCCCGGCGGGGCGTGGCTCGTACCCGCTTTGTCTTTAGCCAGGGCTGCAGCCTTTGACGCTTTTCGCCAGAGGCGTGATACGAATCGTCATGAGTGTCTCATTTTGTCTCCCGTACACTGGGTCCACTGAATCTGATAACAGCGGAGTAGGGTATGGATCTGCGGGTGCCGGAGCAGGAGAAGGCGTTTCGGGATGAGGTGCGCACCTTTCTGGAGGAGAGCCTGACCCCGGAAATCCGGGAAGCGGGCAGGCTGGTGACCTCGGTGTTTGCGCCGGTGAAGGAAGCCATGGCCTGGCAGCGCATTCTCAACGACAAGGGTTGGGCGGCGCCGCACTGGCCGAAGGAATTCGGCGGCACCGGCTGGAGTGTGAGTCAGCGGGCCATCTTCGCGGAGGAGCTGGTCCGGGCCGAGACGCCGCCGTTGGTGCCCATGGGCCTGCACATGTGCGGCCCCTGCCTGATCGGTTGCGGCACCGAGGAGCAGCAGCAGGAATACCTGCCCAGGATCCTCAACGGCGAACACTTCTGGTGCCAGGGCTATTCCGAACCGGGCTCCGGCTCCGATCTGGCCTCCCTGAAGACCTTTGCCGACAAGGATGGCGACGACTATATCCTTAACGGCACCAAGATCTGGACCACCTACGCCCATTACGCCAACAAGATGTTCGCGCTGGTACGCACCAACCGTGACGGCAAGCCCCAGCAGGGCATTACCTTCCTGCTGCTGGACATGGACCTGCCGGGCATCACCATCGAGCCTATCGTCGGCCTGGATGAAGTGCCGGAGCAGTGCCAGGTGTTCTTCGACAATGTGCGGGTGCCGCAGAAGAACCGGGTGGGCGCGGAAAACGACGGCTGGACCGTGGCCAAGTACCTGCTCACCTTCGAGCGTGGTGGCCAGGAATATGCGCCGGGCCTGAACGTGATGCTGGAAAAGATCCGCCTGATGGCCGAGAAGCAACAGACCGCTTTTGGCTCGCTGAATAAAGACCCGGTTTGGCAGCACAAGTTTGCCGCCCTGGAGGCGGATGTGCTGGCGCTGGAATTCACCGAGATGCGCATCAAGTCCGCCCTGTCTGCCGGCAAGGATCCCGGGGCCCTGTCCTCCATGACCAAGATTCTCGGCACCGAGTTGCTGCAGAAAGTCACCGAGCTGCGCATTGAAACCCTGGGTAGCCAGAGTGTGATCTGGCAGCCCCAGGCCCTGGTGCCTGGCGAGGAACACCCGGTGATCGGACCGGAGTATGCACTCACTGCCATGCCCCATTATCTGAACTCGCGGGCCTGTTCCATTTATGGCGGATCCAATGAGGTGCAGCGCGGGATTATCGCCAAGGCGGTATTGGGGTTGTAAATGGTAGGGGGGAGACCCCGCCCGGGAATGGAGAACAACGATGAATTTTCAGTTGAGTGAAGAACAGCAAATGCTGGCGGACAGCGCCAAGCGGTTTGTGCGTGACAACAGTGATGTGGAAACCCATCGCCGGAACAAGACACTGATGCCGCTGGATGCGGCCACCTGGCAGCAATTTGCCGACCTGGGCTGGCTGGCGGTGCCGTTCGAGGAAGAGCACGGCGGCCTGGGCATGGGGCCGCTGGAAACCATGGTGCTGCTGGAAGCCCTGGGCGAGGGCCTGATCATGGCCCCCTATATTGCCACCGTGGTGCTGGGCGGCGGTTTTCTGCGCCAGGCCAGTGCGGCCCAGCAGGCGGAGACCATTCCTGCCTTGCTGGAAGGCAAGCTACAGGTGGCCTTTGCTGCGGAAGAGTATGAGCGGGTGTTTACGCTGGAAAATACCGCCATGGTCGCCGACCTGAATGGCAATGAGGCGATACTGAATGGCACCAAGAGCTGCGTGATGAACGGCGACCAGGCGGACCTGCTGGTGGTGCTGGCGCGTACCGCTGGCCAGCCCGGTGATCAGGATGGCCTCAGCCTGTTTCTGGTGGATGCCAATGCACCGGGGGTGGAGCGGGTGCCCCACCGTACTGTGGACGGTCGCCAGGGTGCGGAGATCCGCTTCAACCAGGTAAAGGTGGCCGAGGCGGCCCGCATCGGTGCATTGCATGGTGGCTATGCCATCGCCCGGCAGGTGCTCCATGAGGGCCTGCTGGCCCTGTCGGCGGAGTCCGTGGGCAGCCTGTCCGTGCTGCTCAATGAAACCGTGGAATACAGCAAGACCCGCAAGCAGTTCGGCATGCCCATCGGCAAGTTCCAGGTGCTGCAGTTCCGCATGGCGGACATGTTCATCGCCATGGAGCAAACCCGGTCGCTGCTGCTGGCCGCCACCCTGAAAACCGTGGAAGGGCATGACGATGCAGCCATGGCGGTGCATGCCATGAAAGCGCAACTGGGCCGGGCCGGACGCAAGATCGCCCAGGAAGCCATCCAGATCCACGGCGGCATGGGCATGACCGATGAGCTGGGGGTGGGCCACTATGTGAAGCGGGTAACGGCGGCGGATGGACTGTTCGGCAATGCGGATGTGCATCTGATGGCCATCGCCCGCTCGGCCTAACGGGCCGGTTGCGCTGGCAGGAACCGGAAACCCATTTGCTCACCACGGTGGCCTTACGGTATAAGCCATGGACATCACCACGGAGCCATCGGGAGTCTGAATGTCACGCAAAGCCGCCGCATCGAAAACCCTGCTGCAAAACCTGCAGGTGCCGGAAGGGGACAAGACCTACGAGAAGGTGCTGGATGCGGGGCTGGCGTTATTCGTTGAGTTCGGCCTGCGTCGTACCACCATGGAAGACGTGGCGAGCAAGGCCGGTATCGGCCGGGCCACGGCCTACCGCCGCTTTGCCGACAAGGACCAGTTGATCCAGGTGGTGATCCTGCGTGAGTGTCAGCGGGAGCTGGCCCGGATCGAAGCAGACCTGGCGCAGATCGATAACGGTGTGGAGCGGGTGCTGGAATCCTTTGTGCTGGCGACCACACGCGCCCATCGCCACCCGCTGCTGCAGCGGCTGCTCACCTCCGAACCGGAAACGATCCTGCCCATTCTCACCCAGCGCCTGTGGCAGATGATGGGATTCTTCCGCGTCTATATGGCCGGCATACTGGACCAGGAGCAGAAGAAGGGGGCCATTCGCAAGCAGTCCTCCGAGGCCCTGGCCGAGCTGATGCTGCGGCTCACCCAGTCCATGGTGCTGTCCCCGGACGGCTTGATGAATCCCGCCAACGAAGCCGGGGTGCGCCAGTGGGCCAATGACTACCTGCGGCCGCTGCTCACTCCCTGACATTTTCTTTCCCGGCCTGACCAAAATGATCTAAACAGAAATCCGAAATCTGTGTGATGCGCTTGTTTGTGTGACCAATTGAGACGTATTTTTCTATTTGTCTCAATCAAGGATGCCACCGACAGGATTTGCCATGACACAGACGGCCACGCAAACACAGCGGGAAATCCCCCAACCCCTGGGTCCGGATTCCTATACCTGGCAGGATTTCGGTTCCTGGCGTTTCCACCTGATGCTGCCCCAGGCCTTCGTGCTGCAGGTGGCCCACCCGATCATCGATGCCGGGGTGGGTGAACATTCGGTCTACAAGACGGATCCCTGGGGGCGCGCCAAACGCTCCACGGAACTGCTCTGGCCCATCGTCTATGCCCGCCCGCAGAAAGCCATCGAAATGGGCATCAAGCTGCGCGACCTGCATCGTTCCATCAAGGGCGTGGACAAGCAAGGCAACAAGTACTTCGCCCTGGACCCGGAAGCCTACAGCTGGGTGCATATCACCGGTTACGACGCCACCATCCGCATGCACGAGATGCTGGGCAAGTCGCCCACCACCGAACAACGTCACGCCATGTTTGTGGAGTGGCGGCAGCTGGGCAAGATGATGGGCATTCGCGACCAGGATCTGCCCGCCACGGAAAGCGATTACTGGGATTATTTCCACGGCATCATCCGCGACCGCCTGGAGTGGGGCGAGGTGGTGCAGGACCTGATGCGCCCGGACCATTATCTGGACATTCCCAAGCCGCCGGGCAGTCGTATCCCCGATGGCGCCTGGCGCCTGATTCTGGCGGTGATGGGGCGTTTCATGCGCTTCAATCTGCGCGCCACCTTGCCGCATCCGTTCCGGGAAAAATTCCAGATCCCCTGGAGCAAGACGGACCAGCGACTGTTCCGCGCCTGGTGTGGCGTTTACCGGGTGCTGCATGCCCTGACGCCCAAGAGCCTGCGGCTGATTCCGCTGGCTCGTCGGGCCTACCGCGATGCCAGGCAACACCCCGAGGCCTATCACATCAATACCATTCCCGAAGGTGCCCGTTATGACATCGGATAACCGCCCCTGGCTGTCCACCTATGCCTCGCTGGGGTACGACTGGCACACCCTGCCGGCGCTGCCCGAGAAAACCCTGTCCGATTATGTGCGGGACCATGGCCAACAGTTTCCGGACCGGGAGGCGCTGGTGTTCCTGGGCAAGGCAATCACCTATCGGCAACTGGATCAGCTGGCCGATCGCATGGCGGCTCTGTTTGCCTCCCGGGGAGCCAAGGCGGGTGATGTGCTGGGGTTACAGATGCCCAACACTCCCCAGTACGTGGTGGCCTTTATCGCAGCGGCCCGACTGGGCATGGTGACCACCAGCATTTCGCCGCTGATGACGCCGCCGGAAATCATCCACCAGGCCAACGATGCCCAGGTGACAATCCTGCTCACGCTGGTGCCGTTCTGGCAGACTTCGGTGCCACCGGTACTGGGCAAGGTGGCGACGCTGAGCACGGTGATCGTCTCTGGCCCCATGGACCTGATCAGCGGGCAGGGGGAGGCCCTGGAAGAGACGCACGAAGGCGTGTCGGTGATCTCCCTGCACGATCATCTGCCGGACACCGCCGAACCGGTGAACACACCGGTGGATATGGATTCGGTGCTGTACCTGCAGTACACCGGCGGCACCACGGGCCTGCCCAAGGGGGCGCGGCTGACCTCGCGCAACCTGTTTATGAATAACCTGCAGGCCAATGTGTTTTACGGGTATCGCACCGGCGAGGAAACCGTGGCCTCCGCGTTTCCGTTGTTTCATATCGGCGGCGCGGCGGTGGTGTTCAACGCCCTGCGCACCGCCTCCACCTTTTTGTTGATTCCCGATCCCCGCGATATTGATCACTTCGTGGCGGAAATGACCGCACGAACGCCCACCGTGCTGGCGGCAGTACCGGCGCTGTACCAGATGCTGTGTGCCAACGAGACATTCAGGGGGCTGGATTTCAGCGGCCTGCGCATGGCCATTTCCGGTGCTGCGCCCTTTGCCAAAGAAGAAGTGCAACGGCTGGAAAGTGTGATCGGCAAAAACAAGTTCTGCGAAGTGTATGGCATGACCGAGACCAGCCCGGTGATCACCCTCAACCCGGCCTCTCATTTCAAGGAAGGCCATGTGGGTATTCCCCTGCCGGGCACCGAGGTGCGCATTGTGGATGTGGACACCGGTAAGGAAATGCCACTGGGCGAACCCGGCGAAATCATCGCGGCCGGTCCCCAGGTGATGCAGGGCTATCTGGCCATGCCGGAGGCCACGGAAAAGGCCCTGCAGGAAATCGACGGCAAGCGCTGGATGCACACCGGCGATATCGGTGTGATGGATAACGACGGCTTTGTGCGCGTTTGTGATCGCAGCAAGGACATGCTGATTGTGGGCGGCTACAAGGTGTTTTCCGTGGAAGTGGAAGGCAAGGTGCAGAGCCTGCCCTGGGTCGCCATGTGCGCCGTGGTGGGCCGCCCGGATAACGACCGGCCAGGCAATGACATCGTGCAGCTTTATGTGGAGCGCAGCGCGGATTGCGACAGGAGCGTCACCGACCTGAAGACCGAGCTGGACCGTTTCTGCCGGGAAAACCTGTCGCCCTACAAGGTGCCGAAAGACGTGTTCTTCCTGGATGCCATTCCGCTCACCTCGGTGGGCAAGATCGACAAGAAGGCGTTGCGACAAACCGCCTAGCTTGAAACGTAGGGTGCACTGAGCCTGAGGCGAACTGCACCGATCTACAGCCTATATGGTGCAGTTCGCCCTAGGCTCAGTGCACCCTACGGGAAAAGTGGCAGGATTTTTAAAAACCATACCAATAACGATAAAGGGTCACGACCATGACAAGAATAACGCTGCAATACAGCAAGGTGATCCTGCTGGGCATGCTACTGATGCTACAGGGCTGCTCGGCGTTCAAGGCATCCCACTTCGTGCCGGAATCGGCGGAAAACATGCGTGAGTGGGAAGTGGAAGGCCGCTTTGTTCTGCGGGCGGACAGTACCGTCAGCAAAAGCCATTTCGCCTTTCGGCAAATCGGTGAGGAGTACGCCCTGTCCATTCTGATGGACGAGCCGGTGGGCGAACCCAAAGTCATCATTCACGGTAACGTCTACGAGCCGGACAGTGAAACGGTGGATGTGATCGGCGGGGCGGAGGCCATGAAAGTGGCCGAACATCTGCAGGCGCATATTCGTGCCGGCAATCTGTCTTACTGGTTAAGGGGTTTGCCGGCCACCGCCGATGCGGTGGTGTATCAGGAAGACCTGGACCGGGTGGACCGTATCGAGGAAGCCGGTTGGGATATCGACTACCAGGAATACATGGCGGTGCAGAATTATCTGTTGCCGTCAGAAGTGACGTTCAAGGGCGAGCCGGGTTCCTTTACGCTGAACATGGTACGCGCGGAAACGGCTTACCTGACTCATCCCTGCGGCCAGAATGTGTCGCCCACCGAGCTTGAGGCAGAGCCGGAAAATAGCGCCGGACAGGACGCGGTGCGCCAACTGGTACCCAGCGACGGTAGCCCACCCATCCCCCGCTGGGTGGATGAAGCGGCTTTCTGTCGGCAGCTGGTGAAAATTCACGGCAAGATACCGGATGCCCGGGTGGGCCTGTACGGGCCGGACTCCATGATGTGGAAACTGTCCCGGGCGGGCATGCCCGGCGCCTTTGGTGCGGGCCGGGCGCTGTTGCTGCAACTGGCCCACCCCTGGGTCACCGCCAGTATCGACGAACACTCGGTGGTCCGTGATGACCCATTGGGCCGCGCCCGTCGCACCTTCCAGCATGTGGGCACCATGGTGTTCGGCAGCATGCCCCAGGTGATGACGTCGGCCAATCAGGTGCGTGATATCCACGAAGAAATCGAAGGCGAAGTGCCCATGGATTCCGGGGCTTTCCAACGGGGCAGCGAATACCGGGCCAATGAAGTGGCGGCGATGATCTGGGTCCATGCCACCCTGTGGGAAACCCTAGCCTACATGTACGAGAAAATGGAAGGCGAGTTGACCCGGGAAGAGAAGGACCAGTTCTACGAGGAAACCAAGCTGTTTGCCATGCTGTTCGGTGTGCCGGAACCGGCCCTGCCGGCAGACTGGAATGCCTTCATGGAATACAACCGCGCCATGTGGGCCAGCCCCCAGCTTACCGTGGAAGAAAATGGTATTCGCCTGAAGGAAGATCTGTTCGACCCGCGCTCCGTCTGGATGATCTTCCCGTTGTGGGTGCAGGAACAGGTCACCGCCGCCAATCTGCCGCCGCGCATTCGTGATGAATTTGAAATGAAGTATGGCTGGTGGCAGAAGTTCAACAACGCCTTGATCATGAGCGGCGCCACGGTGGCCCAATGGATGCTGCCAAAGAGCCTGGAGCGTAACCCGCTTTATCACGAGGCCAATGCACGGCTGGAAGGCAAACGGGTAGGCGCTTACAACCAGTTCCTGATTGAAGCGTTGCTGGACAAGGAGCGCTTGGTTAACTGATGCCAAGAGTCATCGCATTGCTACTGATGCTCGGGCTGGCGGCAACACTGCCGGCCTATGAGGTACAGATTCGTCATCTCAGTCAGCCGGACTTTTTGCAGCAGGTGTTTGCCGACCAGCAACCGCAACCGGGCTTGCTGCCCTTGCGCGGCGAACTGCGTGAGCGAGTGACAAAGGTGCTGGGTCACCCCTACCGGGGCCTGCGCCTGCGCTACTGGCATACCGATACCACCAGTGCCTGGATCATCGAGGAAAAAAGCAAGGACATGCCCATGACGGTGGGCGTTGCCGTGGGGCCGAAGGGCATCGTGGATCTGGAAATTCTGGTGTACCGGGAGCCCCGTGGCGGCGAAGTGCATGAGGCCTTTTTCCGTCGTCAGTATCGAGGCATGACACTCAATGATGACGATACCCTGTCCGGCGACGTGGATGGCATCACCGGTGCCACCCTGTCCGTGGATGCCACCAGTCGCGTGGCCGCCATGGCGCTGGTGCTGCATCAGGCGGTGATGGAAGGCGCTTCTTCAACACCATAACCCCGCACGCCACTCGTTGGAGCCTTGCTCGCAAGGCTCCAACGGGAGGGGGTAGGCAGTTGCCACAACCTCGCCAAGCCACCACTATCGAACCATTATCGCTGCGCTGGCTCTAACCGTTATGGTTCGATTTTTCCCGCCTGTTTTTCGAGGCCTTGGTTATGCATTGCTGCTGGTGCTGATTCTGGCACTGGCTGTCGCTGGCTGGCTGTATAGCCAGGGGTTGCGTGTGGGGAAACCGGGCTGGCATAACGGCCTGACCCTGGCGCAGTGGCGCTGGCAACCGGACGACTGCGCGCCCCTTGCCGGTACAGATCTGGTCCTGAGCGATCTGTTTCCTGTCACCGTTCACATGGGCACGGTCACTGTCGCCGCCTGTGACAGCGGCGCGGACGATGACGATGCTGTGTTGCCGCCATCGCTGCCCTGGACGCCCCCCTTCCTGCTTTCCATCGACGCGATGCAGGCTCCCGAGATCGGCGGAGTGGTGCCGCCACCGTTACAGGTAACGGCCCGGCAGCAACAACAGCACTGGTCGTTAACGGTGGAGAGCACGGCCAGTCACCTGCAGGCGGACTATGAGCGCGGTGACGGGCAGTGGTCGGTGTCCGGCAATGGTGCGTTGAATGAATGGCTCGCGGACGGGAAAGGCAGATGGCGGCTTGACGGTGAGGGTGTCTGGCAGGGACAACCCGCGGGCACCCTGAGTGCAACCCTGGAGGACGCGGGCCTGCAATCGCAGCCGCAAAAAGCGGACCTGGCGATGAAGGCCCGTTTTACCGGTGCGCAGTGGCAGGCGGAGATGCGTCTGACGGAGCCATTGGCCGTCCATGGACAATGGCAGCTGGCGATCCCGGAACCGTTATCCCTGCAAGGGCAGGGCATTGCTCTGTGGCAAGCCCGGGGGCAGTTGCAACTGCAAGGACCGCCAGGACAGATTCAGGTGTTCGCTGGCAGTGACGAGGACTCCGTGGAGCAGGGCGCTGGCCGGGTCGTGCTGGAGGGGCCAGAGCTGGATGGCCAGGTGGATTTCCAGTGGCAGGATCGACGGCTGACCCTGGCGCCGGCAAGCCTCACCTTGCCGGAACAGGTTTCCGCCCGCTGGGAGCAACCCCTGCAAGTGCCCATGTCAGAGGATGGCGACGTGGAACTGCCTCTGTGGCTGGGTTATCAGGATCTGCGCCTGCAGGCCAACCCCAGCCGGCTTCAATGGCAGGGCAAGCACTGGCAGTGGCAGGGCGCGCTGGCACTGCAGGGGCAATGGCAAGGGTTTCAGCTGGAGGGCCACTGGCAGGGTCAGGCCGCCAGCAAGGGTTTGCAGGGAGAACCCATCACCCTCGACGCGCGGAACGGTGACGACCATCTGGCGTTTCGGCTGCCCCTGAAAACCCTGCAACGGGCTCCCTATGGCGCCAGGGCAACTCTGAAAGGTCAGTACGCCGGTTACCCGCTTGATGGCAGCCTGTCGTTCCGGCAAGGGGAAAGCGGTTGGCAGGGCACCCTGTCGGCCACCTCGTCCCTTCCCGACTACGACCGGGGTGGCCAGGTTTCCCTGCAGGTGCCGTGGCATTTGCAGCAGGATGCTGTGGTGCTGGCGGATGGCAGCCGGCTTTCGATCAGCGAAGGGCTGGTGGAGCAGGTGCTGTTGCGGCCGCTCACCGTGACGACCCGTGGCCCGGTAACGGTGGACACGGCCGGGGCCCACGGGCAGTTACAACTGCGCAGTGGCGGCTTGCTGGCTGCCCGCTGGCGGCTGCCGGTGGTGTCAGGCAACGCCCGGCTGACAGGCAAAAAAGTCACCGCCAGGCTGGCGATTGCCGATTGGCAAAGTGAGCTGACGGCACAGGCCTCCCTGGCCGGCGAGACGCCCCAGGGCCGTTTCCAGATCCATAGCCCACTGATTCCGGCCATGGGGCAAGGCCTGGCCATGACCCCCCGTAAGGGTTCCCTCTCCGGTGAGGGTCGCTGGCAATGGGCCGATACCCTGTCTGCACAGGGCACAATGCGTCTGGCCGATTCGGCAGTGGACTGGGGCAGCGTCACGGCCCGGGGAATTCAGGGCACCCTGGAAGGGCACTATCGTGATGGGGCGGTGTCTCTGAAGAGTGCGGGGCCGGTGACGGCGAGTACCCTGGATATCGGTACGCCCATTACCGACCTGTCCCTGCAGATGGAGAGCGATCTCAGCCAATGGCAGTTCACCGATATCCGCGCGGAGTTGCTGGGCGGCTCCCTGCGTTCGCCGGCGCTGGACTGGCCATCATCTCGTCCCCAGCCGGTGGTGATTACCCGCATTGATCTTGAGCAGGTGGCCGCCTTGCAGAACCCGCCGGCGGTGTTTCTGGATGGACGTGTTGGCGGCTATGTGCCCCTGCAACTGGGCACGGATTTTATGGTGGTGGAAGGAGCCCGGCTGGCCAATGAGGAAACCCTGTCCCTGCGTATCCCGCCGTCGTCCAGTGTGCAATCCATGGCCAGCTCCAACCAGGCCGTAAAACTGGCACTGGAAAGCCTGAGCGTGCTGACCATTCCGGATTTCCAGGCCCGCATGAATATGGATAAGGAAGGCTGGCTGGAGGCCGCAGTAACCATCAAGGGAGTGAATCCACAGAGAAATAATCTGCCGGTGGTGTTTAACTACACCCATCGGGAAAACATGCTGGTGCTGATGCGCAGCCTGCGTATTGGCGATGACATCACCGAGAAACTGCGCACGGAGAATGCACAATGAAAACACTCGCGCCGGGTTTGTTGCTGGCGGTGACCCTGTTGCCTGCCTGCACCCCGACGGTGGCTTTGAAAGCCCCGGAGGAACCCATCACCATCAACCTGAACGTGAAGATCGACCATGAAATCCGCCTCAAGGTGGAAAAGGATATCGATCAGTTGTTCAGCGAAGACAGCGACCTGTTTTAGGAGTAGGGATGATGAAAATTGTAAAGACCATGATTGCCACCCTGACCCTGCTGATGAGCATGGCGGCGTTTGCACTGGATTTGGATGCGGCGAAAAGCCAGGGCATGGTGGGTGAACAACCGGATGGTTATCTGGGTGTGGTCAAGGCGACCCCGGCCGCCGTGGAGCTGGTGGCGGATATCAACCAGAAACGCCGTGATGCCTATGAACGCATCGCCAAACAGAACGGTATTACCCTGGATCAGGTGGCGCGACTGGCCGGGCAGAAAGCCATCGATAAAACCGACGCTGGAGATTATGTGCGGACTCCCGATGGCCAGTGGGTCACCAAGTAAATACCGGTGTTCCTCGGAGGATGAATCCCGGCTCGTTCTCACCGGAAAAGTGAGCCCGGAGCGGGAGGGAAGAATTGTGATCCACTCAATGTGAATGAGTGGATCCTTCCCGAAATGTTTTGATACCTCCCATAAAAATATAAAAAAATATTTCTATATAAACAGCATTGGAGCGAACGTTCTAACTGAGACGAAATCCCTAATCCATTGGTAATATTTTGTCTGAGAGTGGTTAAATTTCAGTAAATTCAAGCACTCAGCGCTCTCTCTGGGCTATGGGTTCCTTCACCTTGTGGTTACATTTGCAGAATCACAGGGAGCAACTTTGAAGGAACTCTGCCATGAAAACGATCTTGCGTGTTAGTGCGGCGATCCCGCTTTTTCTATCCCCCCTCGCCATGGCCGGAGAAAATGTTCCGGACCGTTATGGGTATATTGGTGGGCATGCCAGTTATTACACTTTTTACGATAACGACGTGATCGGCAATGGTGTCGACGGTCTGGATGATGTGCCTTTTTATGGCGGTCAGCTGGGCTGGCGTTTCCATCCCAACTGGTCTGTGCAGGGTTGGTATGACGAGGTCGAAGGCGATGCGGAAAGCCAATACGATTCCGGTCGTCGTGTGGACATGACCAACTACTTTGTCAGCGGTCGTTATCACTTTAACGATACCAGTCTCCTCGGCTTTGAGCCCTATGCGGGTATCAATGTGGGGGAGCAGTACATTGAGAGTCTCAATAACCCCAACAGTGACAAGAATGACGAGCTGATGACGGGGGTCGAGCTGGGTGTTCAGCGTGCCTTCTTCAAGCATGTGATTCTGGATCTGGGCACCCGTCACGCCTACAGCACCGACCGCGAGTACTGGGAAGGTCAGGTGTATGCGGGCCTTAATCTGGCGTTTGGTATCAGTAACGACAGCGACGACAGCGCTGAAGATGAGGTGGTAGCGGCTACCCCGGCTGAAGTGGTAACCGGTGACAGCGATGGTGATGGGGTTAACGATGACCGTGACCGTTGCCCGAACACCGCCTCCGGCGCGGTGGTGGATGCGGATGGCTGTCAGGTCTATGAGAGCCTGGAGCAGCGTGAAACCTCGGTGATCTACTTTGGTTTTGACCGCGATACCATTCAGGGACAATTTACCGATGAGATTCGCGGTGTGGCAGAGCGTTTGAACGGGGGTGAGCAGGGCCATATCCGCGTGGAAGGCCATGCTGACAGCACCGGCCCGGCGGACTATAACCAGGGCCTTTCCGAGCGTCGTGCCCAGTCCGTGAAAGACCGTCTGATGAAAGACTTCAACGTCAGCGGCGATCGCATCAGCACGGAAGGCTATGGTGAGAACAAGCCGGTAGCGGACAACAGCACCCGCGAAGGCCGCGCCAAGAACCGTCGTGCGGAAATCATCGTGGAAACCGAAGAGAAGAAAGCGCAGTTCAAGTAACCGCGTGATTCGGGAAACAAAAAACGGGATGCTTCGGCATCCCGTTTTTTTTACTGGAAAGTTTAAAGTTGAAAGTTAAAAAGCGCGGGATAGAGGTCTGCTAAACGACTAACGTTGATTGCCGCGATTCTCCTGTATGGGTTTTCAATCCGAGGGCGGCGCGGCTCAGGGGTGTGTCATATGGCTCCAGAGCTTCCACGCGCCTTTCAACTTTGAACTTTAAACTTTCAACTCAACCGCTCTGCCAGCCCCGATGCCCGCCAGGTGCGTTTTTTCACCGCGCTGTCCAGCACTGTGGGTTTGCCGAATTCCAGCAAGGTGAAACGATCACGGGCACGGGTGACGGCGGTGTAAATCAGTTCACGGGTGAGCAGCGGATGGGGAGCATCAGGCAGCACCAGCAGGGTATGCCGGAATTCCGAGCCCTGGGATTTATGCACCGTCATGGCATAGACGGTTTCCACCCCGTCCAGGCGGCTGGGCAGGACCCATTTGATGCGTCCGTCCGGTAACTGGAAGGCGACACGCAGCAGTAACTCCGGTTTGCCATTTCTCTCTTCCAGCAGCGGCAGGGTCAGACCCACATCGCCGTTCATCAACCCCAGCTGATAGTCGTTGCGGGTCATCATCACCGGGCGGCCCGGATACCACTCCCGTTCCGGGGCCAGGTCCTGTTGTTGCAGGTGACGGGTGATGCGCTGGTTCAGTTGTTCCACGCCGAATGGCCCGCTGCGCAAACCACTGAGCAATTGCTGGAGGGTGAGTTGCTTGAGCAGTCCGGCGGCCCAGGCATCGAAATCCTGCCGTTGCGACGGCGGCGTTGCCACCGTCTGAAACAATGCACGTAAACCTTCTTGATTGCCGCTGCCGTTGAGCAGCAGGGTTTCCAGTTGCCGGTCATCACTGCGCAGGGGATGGCGATGCAGGCTGTCGCCGTATTTTTGAAACGCCTTGCGTACCTGGGGCAGGTTTTCGTCGTTCACCGCCCGCGCCAGTTCGCCGATGCCTGGGCTGTCCTTGGAGCGCCAGTTGGTGCGCAGCATGGCGGTCTGCTGGGCCAGGGCGTTGCCCGGGGCCTGGTCGGTTTCCTGATAGTCGCTGATGTCGGCGCCACAGGTGTCCTTGATGAAATCGATGGTGCGTTGTTGATAGCGGCCCTGGTGGGCATGGCGACACAGATCGCCCATCACCGCACCGGCTTCCACGCTGGCCAGCTGGTCCTTGTCGCCCAGCAGGATCAGCCGGGTGTGCGGGCTCAGGGCTTCCAGCAGGCTGGCCATCATGTCCATGTCGATCATGCTGGCCTCGTCCACCACCACCAGATCCGCGTGCAGGGGATTGTCAGCATGGTGACGGAAGTGACGGCTGTCCGGGCGGGTGCCGAGCAGGCGGTGCAGGGTGGTCACGTCTGTGGGGATGGCGTCGCGTACCGCGACGTCCACGTCCAGTTGTTGCACTTGTTCGCCGATGGATTCGGTGAGCCGTGCCGCCGCCTTGCCGGTGGGGGCGGCGAGGCGAATTCGCAGACGCTGGTTGTCCGCCATGGCCAGGCTTTGCAGCAGCCCCAGCAGGCGCACCACGGTGGTGGTTTTGCCGGTGCCCGGACCGCCGGTGATGATGCCAATACCACTGCGGCTGGCCAGAGCGCAGGCCACCTGTTGCCAGTCGGTCTGGTCGCCGGCGTTCGGGAATAATCGGGCCAGGGCGTCGCGCAGACGCTCGGCAGGCAAGGGGCTGACGGTGGCCAGTCGCTGGCCGATGGCCTCGGCCACCGCCACTTCCCGGGCCCAGTTACGGCGCAGGTAAAGGCGGCTGCCATCCAGCACCAGCGGCGTGCTGCCGTTCTGGCTAACCAGTGGACTCTGTTGCAGATCATGCAGCCAGTCGTCCGGTTTGCCGGGCAGCAGGGTGACCAGCTCCGGCGGTGGGCTGGTGCCCCACAGCTGGGTGGCCAGTTCCCGGTTTTTCAGGTCCAGACAGAGATGGCCGCTGGCTTGTTGATTGCTGGTGAAGGCGGCGAGCAGCAGCACTTCGTAGCTTGCCTGCGGGCATTGCTGCTTGAGAAAGCGGGCAATGGCCACATCCAGATCGCGCAGCAGATTGTTGTCGCGCAGCATGAGAAGAGCGTCTTCCCAGGTGAGGGCGGAGAACAGGTCAGTTTGCATGAAGTGCCCTCGATGTTGAGTCAGAGCCGTAGGAGCTATGCTTGCATGGCGAAGGGTTTGGAGTGTTTCCTGCATGCTTTTTGCGAACCTGATAGTCCTCATTCGCCATGCAAGCATAGCTCCTACAGGGGGAGGCCGGTTGCTTCATGGTTGCCCTCCAAACATCGCATCCAGCGCTTCAACCAATGCCGTGTCCGGTCGATCAAACACCGTGCCTGCCGACGGTCCCTGCAAACCACGTAAAAACACATACACGGCACCGCCCAGGTGCTGGTCCGGATCATAATCCGCCAGGCGGCTTTTCAGCAGGCGGTGCAGGGCCAGCAGGTAGAGGACGTATTGCACTTCGTAGCGTTTTTCCAGCACCGCGTCGGTCATGGCGTCCAGGGTGTAGGCGCTGTCATCCACGCCCAGCCAGTTGGATTTGTAGTCGAGCACGTAGTACTTGCCGTCGTGTTCGAACACCAGATCGATAAAGCCCTTGAGCATGCCGTTCAGGGTGTCCGCTTCCAGTCGCGGGCGCGGGTGCTGTGGGTGGATGTGCTGGCGGATCAGGATGTCCATCTCGGCCACTTTTACCTGGTGGGCGGGGAACAGGAATTCCAGTTCCGGCACATAGGTGTGCAGGGTGTTGAGGGCGATCTGGTCGTTTTCCAGCGGCAGGCTGGTGGTGACTGCCTGCTTCCACCAGTGGCGGATCACTTCCATAAAATCCTGCCAGCCCCGGGCCTGCAGTTTTTCTTCCACGCTGGTTTCAAACTCGGCCGGGTCGGCCAGGGTCTCTGTGAACCGCTGGTTGGCGGCCTGTTCGAGAATGTCGTGGAGCAGGGTGCCCGGTGCGGCGCCACGGGGAAAGGCGTGAATGCTGTCTGGCAGGGGCTCGGCATCATCGACAACGGTGTCATCCTGCTGCTCGGCCAGTTGATCGCCACGCGGATCCGCCGGGGCCAGGGTTTCCTGTACCTGTTTGAGCGCGCTGTAGCTGGCAATCCACCAGGGTTGTCGTTGCCGGACCACAGGAATCAGCGGCGTGCGCAGGGTCCGCGCTTCGGCTTGGGGTTGATAGGTTTCTGTGCTGCTGTCCGGTGCGGCGATGATGGACACCGCCTCATGGGCTACCGGCACCAGCGCGTCGCGCAGGCCGTCGTTGGCCACGCCGGTGCCGAACAGCAAACGGCCGATGGCGCTTTTTTCCAGCTGGTTCTGTTTGCCGCGGCCCTTGATATAGGGCGCGATTCCCAGGGTGCAGGTGTGGCAGGCGCGGGTCAGGGCCACGTAGAGCAGACGCATGTCTTCGGCGAGTCGTTCGTGGTCCGCCTTGTTTTCGACATCGTCATCCGGCTCCAGCGACACATTGAGGTGATCGTTTTCGTGGTAGCGCAGCGGCGGCTTGTTCTTGTCCGCCGGGCGGAAGCTGCAGATAAAGGGCAGATACACCAGCGGGTATTCCAGGCCCTTGGACTTGTGGATGGTGATTACTTTGACCCGGTCGTCGTCGCTTTCCAGTCGCAGGATGCTTTCCTTACTGCTGCCCCGGCCTTGCTCGACCGTACTTTCGACAACGTCCTCAAGATAACGGATCAATGACTGCTCGCCGTCCAGCTGGGTAGCGGCCTGCTGCAGCAGCTCTGCCAGATGCAGCAGGTTGGTCAGGGCCCGTTCCCCATCCAGGCTTTGGCTGAGCCGGGCGGGTACATGAAAATCCATCAGCAGGCTGCGCAGCGTGGGCAGCACGCCCTGGGTCTGCCATTGATGGCGATAGCCGTGAAACTGCTCCACGGTTTCTTCCCAGCGCACTTCATCCTGATTGAGAGCATCCAGTTCCGCGTAGGCCAGATCCAGCACTGCGCAGGCCAGGGCGCTGCGCACCCGGGTGTCGGATTCCGGGGTGGCGCATGCGTGCAGGATCAGCAGCAGGTCATGGGCTTCGGGCTGGGCAAATACAGAATCCTGATCGGACAGATAAACGCTGCGTACCTGGCGTTCCATCAGCGCATCGCGGATGGCTTTGGCTTCGGTGCGATCGCGTACCAGGATGGCAATGTCGTTGGGATGCAGGGGCCGGAAGCTGTCGGCTTTCCGGAAGCCGGTGACGCCTTTTTCGGCACCGTTGAGCAGATGGGCAATTTCGCTGGCGCAGCGTGCCGCCTGCTCGTCCCGGTACTGGCCGGCGCTGACCGGTTTTTCCTGCTCGTCTACCCACAGGGTAATGCCGGATTTTTCGTTGTTGTCGACTAACAGAACGTCCTTGCGTCCGTTGGCGTCAACCTCTTCGAAGGGGATAGCGTTGTCCATCATGAACACATCGCCAAAGGTATTCTGGCTGTAGGTGAACAGATGGTTCACCGCCTTGACCATGGCGTCGGCGCTGCGGAAGTTTTTATCCAGGGTGTAGTGATTGCCTGCGGTGGCCCGGCGGGCTTTCAGATAGGTAAAGACGTCGGCGCCACGGAACGCATAGATGGCCTGCTTGGGGTCACCGATCATGAACCAGCCGGTACCGGCTTGCCCTTCATAAAGCGCGGAAAAAATCCCGTACTGGGTGGGGTCGGTATCCTGGAATTCGTCGATCAATGCCACCGGGAACTGGTCGCGGATGACCTGGGCAAGCCGTTCGCCGTTGCCGCCTTTCAAGGCATCGTGCAGGCGGCTGAGCATGTCGTCGAAGCCCATGGTGGCGGTCTGGCGGCGGACCTGATCCACGCGCCGGTCGATCCAGGCGGCGGCATGGGCGAGCAGGTCGGTGCGGGGCAACTGTGTATTTGCCCGGCCTTCCATGACCGCATCCAGCTGCTGGCAGAAGGCAAAGTCCGGGCGGTGTTCCTGGCCGGCCTTGGTGAGTTTCATGCCTTCATGGGAAAACTTTGCCAGGGTGTCGTAGGCCTTGTCGTTTAGCCGTTCGCCATTGGCGTAGCGTTGCAGGGTTTGCAGCATGCCGGGCAGGCTGGTGGTGCGGTAGCTGTTGCCGTTGAGCCATTTGTTGTCGCGGGCGGCGCGCACCCACTCGAGAAAGTCCGGCAGTTCGGCGGCCAGTTGCTGGCGGGCGTGTTGATCCTTGTCCGCCTGGGGGCCGGTTTGTGTCAGCCAGTGTGTGACGCTTTGCGGTAACGCTTCCGGGTCCGTTTCTTTCAAACCGAGCAGGGGGCGACAGGCCTCCAGCAACGCATCCGGGTTGCCCAGGTTGTCGCTTTGCAGGGCATTGGCGGCGCTCACCGGGAAATCGGCGATCACGGAACGCCAGTAATCCCGCGCCGCCATTTGTTGTTCGTCGCTGGCGTCTTCCTGCAACTCCAGGCTGAACAGACTGCCGGAATCGAAGGCGTGCTGTTTGAGCATGCGGTTGCAGAAGCCGTGGATGGTGTAGATGGCGGCTTCGTCCATCCACTGGGCGGCGGCATCCAGACGCTGGGCACAACGGGCCCGGTCTTGCGGATCGCTATAGTCATTGAGCAATTCGGCCAGCACCGGGTCGTCGGCTTTTGCATTGGCATCGGCAAAGATACGTGCCGCATCAGCCAGGCGGTCGCGGATCCGTTCGCGCAGTTCCTCGGTGGCCGCTTCGGTGAAAGTCACCACCAGAATTTCTGGCGGCAGGAGCGGCCGCGAGAAGGCATTGTCGTCGCCATGGCCGAGCACCAGACGCAGATACAGCGCGGCCAGGGTAAAGGTCTTGCCGGTGCCAGCACTGGCTTCGATCAGCCGGGTACCGTGCAGCGGGAAGGTAATCGGGAGCGGACGTTCAGCATTCATGCGCTACCCCCGGTTGCAACTGCGTAGGGTGCACTGAGCCGAAGGCGAACTGCACCATTCCACCGTCGGCAGAGTAACCGAATCGCGGCTAAGGAACTGTCAGCCAGGTATCGCACTTCCCCGCGTTGCAGCTTGCAGCTTGTCGCTTGCAGCTCATAAACGGTGCAGTTCGCCCTAGGCTCAGTGCACCCTACGAAAACAGGAGAATGGGTGCGTTTAATGGTCACCATGTTCACTCCATTGGGCGTGCTGGTAGAGCGGGGCATAGAGTTGCTCGGTCCAGTAGTCGAAAGCGCGCTCGTCGCCGTGGCGGACAGCCAGCATGTCATCGAAGTCGGCCCAGGCGCGGGCAAGGGCCGGTTCCTTGTCCTGTTCGCCGGCGTGCATAAAACCGGATTCGAACACCTTGCGCGCCTCGTTGTCGCCGTTGTCTTTTTCTTCCCCTTTCAGCCAGGCGAAGGCGGTGGCGCAGGCGATGGGTAGCGGTCCGCACAGGGCCTGTTGCCAGGCATGGCCCAGTTGATCCAGGCAGTGCTGGGCGTCGCTGCGGTTCAGGTGGGGCAGGGTAATGCGGCCATCCTGGCCCTGGACGTGGGTGGTTAACGGGAACCCGGCGGCGCAGGCGGCCAGGTGCAGGGTCCAGTCCCGGGTGAGTTTGTCGAAGCGCTCTTTCAGCTTGCCGGTGTGCAGGACCAGGCGCTGGCTATTCGCTGCTGAGCCGCGCAAATCCGTGAGCCAGTCTTCGATCTGCAGGGGCCCGGCGTTAAGACGGATTTCCTGTTGCGGTTGCGGTGCGCCGCACTCGGCCAGCAGGGCAAAGTAGTGTTCCAGTGGCTGCGACAGGGGCATCAGCAGGCTGTCGCGGCTGCCTTCGTCAAAGGGCGCCAGGGGCAGATCGCCACTACCGGCCAGGCGATCCAGGGTGTGGGCCATGGCGTCGCCGGCATGCTCCGGACCTGCACGCAGTGCCTCGCTAAGCAACTGGTCCTGGAGCTGGAAACGTTGCAGGCCGTCGAAGGCAAAGGGTTCGCTGTCATCCAGTACCTGGCGTTGCTGTTTCAGGCGGGCCTTCAGGCGCTGCTCGAAAAAATGCGCCACCGGCTGTTTGAGAAAACGGCCCAGGGCGGCGCAGGTAATCGGCTCGTCGCTGTCCAGTGGCGGCAAGGGCTGATCATTGCTGACAGCAGGTGCCTGACCATCGTGGAGGGCGCGCCATTCGTTGGCATAGGTGTGTAGTGAATCGTTGGCCGCATCCTGGTCGCTGTGGAAAAAATAGCGGGCACTGAACGGTTGCAGCGGGTGCGCCACGGTGAGGGCATCCACCGGTTCCCCCTGATCGGTGTGCCAGCGCTGGTTAATGTGGTCGCGCAGTTGCGCCACCAGCACCGAGGGCGGCCGTTCGCTGTTGTCGCGCACGTTGCGGCCGGTCCAGCTGATGTAGAGGCTGTCCCGGGCGCTGAGCAGGGCTTCCAGAAACAGGTAGCGGTCGTCATCCCGGCGGGATCGGTCGCCGGGGCGGTAGTTGCCCCATTGCCGCATCAGATCGAAATCCATGGGCTGCTGCTGACGGGGGTAGTCGCCGTCTTTCATGCCGAGCAGGCAGACATGGCGGAAGGGGATGGCGCGCATGGGCATCAGGGTGCAGACATTGATGCGCCCGGCCATGAACCGTTGCGACAGGCTTTCCGCGTTGAGGGCATCGAGCAGCGGGCGGCGGGCCACGGTGAGAGGCAGGACGCTGTCGAAGTCCGCTTCGGCGCAGGCCGCCAACCAGTCGTTGAGGGCGTCGCGCAGGCCCGCATCCAGGGTCTGGTCGGTTTCATCCACCGGGGCGAACAGGTCATCCAGTAACCGGGTGAAGCGTTGTTGCCACTCCCTGGCGCTGGCGTCCTGACGGGATTGTTGCCAGTGATGTTCCAGGGTATCGAGCAGGCGCGACAGGCGCCCGGCCAGCTCCGCGCCCAGCCCGGCCACTTCGTCCAGGGGCTCGATGCCCATCCAGGCCGGGCCGTCGCCGAGCAGGTAGCCGGCCAGCATCCGCTTCAGGCCGAAGGCCCAGCTGTTCTGTTCGAAGCCGGGTACGTCCAGGGTCTTGCGCTGCTGGCTGTTCAGGCCCCAGCGAATGCGCGCCTGGTCGATCCAGCGGGCCAGTTGCGGCAGGTCGCCTTCGTCGATGCCGAAACGTTCGCGCACGGCGGGCACATCCAGCAGGTCGAGAATGTCGGTTGCGGTGAAGCGCCACTGGGGCAGGTGCAGCAGGGATTCCACCGCCTGGGCCAGGGGGGACGCGGCCCCGGCACTGCGGTCGCTGAGGGTGTAGGGCAGATAGCGGGGATCGTCCCGGTCCAGTCGACCGAACACTGCATCAATGTGCGGCGCATAGGCTTCGATGTCCGGCACCATCACGATCACGTCCCGGGGCTGTAGGCTCGGGTCGTTGCTGAACCGGTCCAGTAATTCATCCTGCAGAATTTCCACTTCCCGCTGGGGGCTGTGGCCGATGCGGAAACTGAGCGAGCCATCGATCGCCAGAGAGGGGCGCTGGTCCGGCGCCGGCAAGGGTTCCAGATCGAGAATGTCCTGCTGCAACTGTTGCAACAAGGTTTGCGGTTCCTGGTGTTCAAACAGATCGATCTGATTCTGGAAGGCGCTGCGATAACTCTCCGGGTCGTCGTGGTCGTAGAGCAGGCCGATAAAGTCCCGGCCCTGTTTGCCCCAGGCGGCCAGCAGCGGATTGACGCGATTTTCCGGCAGGGCGGTCAGGTGGCGTTTGCGGTTGTCCAGTTGGCGGCGCAGCAGTTGTTTGTCTTCGACAATATCCGCCCAGTAATGCTGGCAGGGGTTCTGTACCAGCATCAGGATCTGGCAGTGCTGACTCAGCGCCGCCAACGCTTCCAGGGCTTGCTGGGGCAGGGCACTGATACCGAAGATGATCAGGCGGCGGGGCAGGCCCGGCGGTGGCGTGCCCTGTTGCTGTTGTTGAGTGAGTGCCGCGATAAAATCCCGATGGATGGCGCTGCGGCTAAGCCCCTGTTTGCTGTCATCCATGTCCGCCAGCAGGGCGCGCCACAGATGCGCCTGCCATAGCTGGCTGCTGGGAAACTCATCAAAAGCGTCGCGATCCTGGGCCTGGCGCAGACGGTCGTTGCCGTTTTCCCAGTCCGCCAGCCAGTCCGCCCGATAGACCTGATAGGCATCGAACAGATCCGCTAGCCGCTCGGCCAGCTGATGGCGTTTGCGACCGTCCACATCGTCGGCGAGAAAATGCCGCAATGGGCCGAAATGGTCGTTATTGAGAAGCGTCGGCAATAACCGATACAGACGCCATAGCAGCCGGGATTTATCGAAGGGCGAGGTACGGGGCACCTGGTCTTCGCCAAGGACGGTGCGATAGGCACTCCATAAAAAGCGGGCGGGCATCTGAAACTGAAAACCGGCGCTGATTCCCAGGGCATCCGCCAGTTGCAGTTTCAGCCACTGGGCCATGCCGTTGGACTGCACCAGGAAGGTTTCCGTTTCCAGTGGTGACAGCGGCTCACGCTGCAGCCAGTCGGCCACCAGCTCGGTGAGGGTTTCCAGACGGTTGCCGTGCAGCACCATCAGCCCGTTTTGCATGGACATTCCTTGCGCGAAATTGCGTTTGTGCGAAAGGGTCTAGCCTAAGGGAGAAGCGCTTGCCGTGCTACAACGGCTAGCCACATGTGGGGCAAAGGAGGGGATGCTAAAGCACGAAGGTAGCCAGGTTTTGTTGTGGGGAAATAATGGGGTGGCAGGGGCGAGTAACGAGTTTCGAGTCTCGAAAAGCAAAAACCATTCTTCGGTTGAAGGTTTTGACTTTCGCAACTCGCTCCTCGTCACTCGCTACTGAATCACTACAGCACGCTCATCCACCAGTTTAGTCGTTCACGCTTTTGCGGTTGCGGTGTTTCCTGTCTTTCTTGCGCTGGCGGGGTATCGGCTTCACTGGCCTGGCTGGGCTTGATGCCAAAAGTGGGATAGAGCGACGCTACCAGCAGCACCGCCATGGCCTGATTAAAGGCGCGCAGGCGCCGGCCCCGGTGCAGCCAGTTTTTCAGCACCGCGCCAAACAGGTTCCAGCTGCTGATCAGCGGTAATCCGACGATCAGGAAGGTGCCGGCCACAATGGCCACGCTCAAGGTGAAGTCCTGCGGTTGGGTAAAGGTGGCTACCCCGGTGAGAATCATCATCCAGGCCTTGGGATTGACCCACTGGAACAGGGCGGCCTGCATGAAGGTGAGCGGTTTGGCGTTGTAGCTATCACTTTTCAGGTCGCGGGTGCGCACTAGCTGCCAGGCCAGATACAGCAGGTACAAGGCGCCGCCCACACGCAGTGCGGTAACGGCCTGCGGGAAGCGGGTCAGTAGCTGGCCGAGTCCCAGCGCCACGCACACCAGTATTACCTGACAGCCGATGGCAATCCCCAGAATGTGCGGCAAGGAACGGTGGAAACCTGCGTTGGCACCGGATGCCATAAGCATCAGGTTGTTGGGGCCGGGGGTGCCGGTCATCACGGCAACAAAGCCGATAAGTGCCACTAACTGTTCCGTCGACATGACGCGATCCTTCTTTTCTGAAGATGGTTCAACAGACTAGGTGGACAACGCATATCAATACAGATATAAGAAAATAATATTGAAGCGGTACAGATTGTAAGAGGAGTAATCTGTACTGGTTGTTATGCGAAAAACTGTATCGGGTGTGGAGCTCATGACGTTGTATCAAAGCCTGGCGGATCGTCTGCAGGTCCTGATCCGGGATCAGGTGTACCCGGTGGGCAGTCGCCTGCCTGGGGTGCGGGTGCTGGCGGAACAGCAACAGGTCAGTGTGTCCACGGCGGTGAATGCCTGCCGGGAGCTGGAGCAGCGTGGTGTGCTGGAAGCCCGTCCGCGATCCGGTTACTACGTGCGCCAGCCACCGGTGGTGCGCGAGGCTCCCCGGGTGACCACGGCAAGTCGGCGGCCGCGCCGGATTACCGGCCAGGAGCGGGTGCTGCAGATATTGCAGAGTGTGAATAACCCGTCGGTGGTGAACCTGGGAGCGGCGGTGCCGGCGCCGGAATATATGCCGGTGGCCACCATGGAAAGGATGTTTCACAGCGTGCTGCGCGAGGAGCGACGTCGCTGTGTGGGCTATGCCTTTCCGCCCGGGGCGCCGGAACTGTGTACCCAGGTTGCCCGGCGGCTGGCGGGGCTGCAGTGCGAGGTCAGCCCGGAGGATGTGCTGATTACCAATAGCTGCCAGGAATCCGTGGCCATTGCGCTCAAGCTGACGACCCAACCCGGCGACACCGTGGCGATTGAATCGCCCACCTATTATGGCCTGTTGCAGGTGATCGATTCGCTGGGCCTGAAGGCCCTGGAAATCCCCACCGACCCGGTGGAGGGGATTTCCCTGGAAGCCCTGACCCTGGCTTTGGAGCGCTGGAAGGTATCGGCCTGTGTGGTGGTGTCGAATTTTTCCAACCCGCTTGGGGTCAGGCTTTCCGACGCACGCAAACAGGCCCTGTTGGCGCTGTTGTCGAAGCACAAGGTGCCGCTGGTGGAAGATGATATCTACGGGGATCTGCCGCTGAGCGGCCCCCGGCCCCGGCCGGTGAAGAGCTGGGACAAGAATGGTTTGGTGTATTACTGTTCGTCTTCGTCAAAAACCCTGTCTGCAGGCCTGCGGGTGGGGTGGCTGGTGGCGCCGGAGCGTCATCGGGAAAAGGCCCAGCATCTGCAATTCATCAATACGGTATCGGTGGCCACACCCTCACAGCTGGTGCTGGCACGCTATCTGGAGCGGGGCCATTACGACCGGTTCCTGCGCCAGCTGTGCGCTGAGCACGCCCGGGGTGTGGTGCGAATGACCGAGCGGGTGACGCAACTGTTTCCGCAACAGACCCGGGTGAGCCGGCCTGCGGGAGGGTTCGTGTTGTGGGTGGAATTGCCGGGGGAGGTGGATACCACCGAGCTGATGGAAAAGGCACTGGAAGCCGGGGTGAGTTTTGCGCCCGGTTCGCTGTTTTCCGCCTCAGGAAAATTTGCCAATTGTCTGCGGCTGAACTGCGCCGTGAAGTGGGACAACCGGGTGGAACAGGCGCTGGTGACCTTGTCGCGGTTGCTTTAATCGCGTGTTAGACAGGTCAGGAGCCACGAGGGGCATGGCTCCTGTGGGGGTTACATCATCACCGAGCCAAGCACTTCGCGTTTGTCGTCCTGCACTTTGATGACCTGGTCGCCTTGCTTGATCAGGGTGTAGCTTTCCTCAGCGGCCACTACGGTGATGGAGCCGTCTGCGTGGTAGGTCAGTTCGGCTTCATTGCCCAGCCCGTCGGTCACGGTCTCGGTGGTGCCGGCGACCTTGGCGCCTTCCTTGCTGATCGGGTTGGTGCCGGTCCAGAACTCGATGGAGTTGAAAATGATGATGTCGCCCAGCAGAGACAGGCCGTAAACCGGTACCCACCAGAACACAAAGGAAATGCCTTGGTTGACGAATTTATTGTTGGTGGCGGTGGCATTCCAGTCCTGCACGGTATCGAACAGGGCGTTCTGGCCAAGACAGCCGGTCAGCAGGGCGGCGGCAGATGCGCTGGCGAAGATTTTTTTCATCGGACTTTCCTTGAGTTGAGTGAATTCATTATTGCTGTCATTTAGCGGTAAGGGGAAGCAGTGAATAGTTAACAATGAACAGTTAACAGTTCGCGACGCTGACTTTCCTGTTTCGCAACGCAAGAGGCCGCGCTCGATGTCCGGGCGCGGCCTCTTACGTCTACAACAGCACGACACTTCAACCGCGTCGCTGTTAACTGTTCATTGTTAACTATTCACTGATCGTTACTCGCTCTCCATCTCTGCCAGCTCGTCTTCGAAGAAGAATTTCTCTTCGCCGAAGGCCGGTTCCAGATGATTGAGCCAGGTGGCGTCCTCGTTGTACTTGGCGAAGAAGGGACGCTGAACCCAGTCGTGGTTACGCCCCTGGATGAAGCGCAGGGCGAACACTTTCTCGCCGTTGATTTCGGTAACGCCCTGGATTTCCACCTTGCCCGGGTGGCTGGACATGCTCGGGCCACGGGCGGTACGGGCGATGCCGGAGACCTGCTTCATGGCATCACGGTAGATCTGCCAGGCCTTGGCCAGCGGGACTTCAAAGTAACGACGGGCACCGGTGTCCCGTTCCACAAACATGTAGTAGGGGATGATGCCCAGCTCGACCTGGGTCTGCCAAAGGCGGGCCCAGTCATCGGCATTGTCGTTGATGTGTGCCAGCAGCGGGCCCTGGGCGCGGATCACGGCGCCGGTGGCGCGGACCCGGCGTACCGCTTCCCGGGCGATGTCGGTTTCCAGTTCCTGCCAGTGGTTGTAGTGAGCCATCAGCGCCAGGTGTTTGCCGCTGGCCTGCACTTCCCGGAACAGATCCAGAAGATCCTGGGCATCGTCGTCGGATACCACACGTTGCGGCCAGAAGGTCAGCGCCTTGGAACCGATGCGGATGGTGCGGATCTGTTCCAGTTCCAGCAGCGGCTCGATATGGGCGCGCAGGTTCTTGGTCTTCATGACCAGCGGATCGCCACCGGTGATCAGCACATCGGTGATTTCCGGGTGTGCCTGGATGTACTTCTTGAGCTGACCGGCTTCCTTGGTGGCGATTTTCAGATCGTTGTCACCAATGAACTGGGCCCAGCGGAAGCAGAAGGTGCAGTAGCTGTGACACACCTGCCCCTGGCTGGGGAAGAACAGCACAGTCTCGTTGTACTTGTGCTGGACGCCGTCGATTTTTTCGCCGTCCACTTCCGGCATGTTGTGTTCCATCTGCCCGGCGGGGTGCGGGTTCAGGGCGTCACGGACTTCGGCGATGGCGGCTTTGATTTCCGCCTTGTCACCGCCGCGCATGGCCTCGGCCACCTTGTCGAAATGCTCCGGGGCCAGCATGCCTTTCTGCGGAAAGGTAAGTTGGTAGATGGGATCATTGGGCACCTTGTCCCAGTCGATCAGTTCGTCGATGACGTACTCGTTGACCCGGAAAGGCAGCACATTGGCAACGACTTCCATGGCAAAGCGGGTCTCGTCGTCAAGGCGTTTGAGTGGCTCGATCTTGTCGAGCTGGCGCGCGGTGAATACCTTGAAACGGCGCGGCTCTTCAAACTGCGTTTCCGTGCTCTGATGCAGCGGAATGACGGCATTGGTTTCGGGCATGGTATCGCTCCTCATCATGCGCCGGCATGACGACACTGGCGTCAACACCGGTACACTGGTTGCTAAACCAGCAGGACTTGTCTTTGTGCTACTGCTGCTGATGGCCAGCGGTGGCTGGCGCTGAAATTGGGCATGTGCCCGCTGTTACGTGCGTCCACGAGGTGACGCGGAGGACCTGGAACATGACGCTACCCAGCGATTTTCGGGGCAGGCGTGGGGCCAACGAGGCCACCCGGCGTTCCAAAAGAGGGCGTATTTTAGTGACTTGGCCCGCAAAGCGCAAAACCGCTGATCTGACTGGGTTTTTTCCCGGAAACGGGGCCCGGGGGGATATGCTATGTTGACGCAATATTGCCAGCCTGGGGGCATGCGGTCCCGGCAGGCTACGGGTGGATACGGAGCTGAAAACCTTTGGATCTGACATTCTGGAAAAGCCGTTGGGATCAGGGGCTGGCGGTGCTGGAGCCGTTCTGGCCCTATCTGGCTGCGGCCATCAGCCTTTTCCTGGCGATTTATGTCACCGCCCATGTGGCCCAGAACAAGCGCGATGCCCGTGCCGCCGCCGCCTGGACCGGCCTGGTGTGGCTGGTGCCAGTGCTGGGTGCGGTGCTGTATTTCATGCTGGGGGTCAATCGTATTCAGCGTCGCGCCCGGCAACTGACTGGCGGGTTGATCGACAGCGATGACGGCTGGCGGGTGGCCGCAGAGGCGGTGCCCACCGTGCCACACCTGCAGGTCCTCAGCCGTCTGGTTGGGCGCCTGACGCACCTGCCGCTGACCGATGGCAACGAATTGGCGTTGCTGGATGCCCCGCAAACCTATCAGGCCATGCTGGATGCCATTGAAAACGCCACCGAGAGCATCTATCTGGCCACCTATATTTTCGGCAATGATGCGGCCGGCAAACCGCTGGTGGATGCCCTGGCTGCCGCCGTCCAGCGTGGGGTAAAGGTGCGGGTGCTGATTGATGGCGTGGGCGCCCACTACTCCCTGCCATCGGTGGTCTGGCGCCTGCGTCGGCGCGGGGTGCCGGTGCAGCGGTTTCTGTACTCCCTGGCGCCCTGGCGCATGCCGTATATCAATCTGCGAAACCACCGCAAGATCATGATTGTGGATCGCGCTCTGGGCTTTACCGGTGGGATGAATATTCGCGCCGGCTACCTGCACAAACCCGCTCGCACCACCGATCTGCATGCCCGGGTCGAAGGGCCGGTGGTGGGTCAGCTGTTGCGCAGTTTCGCGGCCGACTGGGTATTCACCTGCGGGGAAGTGCTGGAAACCAGCTATCGCGGTCCGGCCCTGGTCGGCGATGTGCAGGCGAGAGGTATCAGCGCCGGTCCGGATGCGGATTTTGATAAGCGCCGGCTTACCTTGCTGGCGGCCATTGGCAGCGCCGAGCGGCGCATCCGCATTGTGACTCCCTATTTCGTCCCGGACCTGACCCTTATGGCCACCCTGCAGATGGCGATATTGAAAGGCGTGAAGGTGCAGATCGTGATACCGAGCAAAAGCAACCTGCGCATGGTGAACTGGGCGAGTCTGCATGCGTTGCGGTGGTTGGTGGGCGAGGGGGCCGAGCTGTATCTGTCGCCGCCGCCGTTTGATCACAGCAAGATGATGACGGTGGATCAGCACTGGCTGATGCTCGGGTCCGGTAACTGGGATGCGCGCAGCCTGCGCCTGAATTTCGAATTCGATCTGGAGTGTTACAGCGCCACCCTGACCACCCGGGTGGACAAGATGCTGGATCGCCATATCCTGCTGTCTACCCGCATGGAGTCGGAGCATTTCCGCGACATGGCGCCCTGGCGTCGTCTGCGCAACGCCCTCTCGCATCTCATGGAACCCTATCTTTGATCTGAACCTGTGCCATGACGCACCAGTCAGCGGCGTTTCCAGCGCACCGGCTGTGCGACAAGTCGCATTTTCGGGTTGTCTATGTCACATTTTTCTTCGTCAGGCAGGTCTGGCGCTGTCTGGCAGGTTATAAAGTGATCACTCGCCGGACTGTCTCAAGTGCGGCGGTGGGGATGCGTCAGGGAAACAGAATGATAATAAAACGGTTTTTACTCGGCCTGCTCCTGCTGGGCGGATCCGCCCTGTCCGTGGCGGACACGGCAAAATGGGTACTGGTCACCGATCGGGATGGTATCCAGGTGTATCGGCAGGACGACGACAGCTCGCGCCTGAAAACCTTTCGAGGCGTGGGTCTCGTACCGGTGGCGGATTTCAATGCCATTGGTGCGCTGATGGATGATTACGAGGCGGTCGCCTCCTTCATGCACATGGTCTCGGAAATTCGCGACCTGCACCGGGCATCGCCGTACCAGCGGGATGTCTATGTGACCACGCGTTTGCCCTGGCCGGTGAAGGATCGGGATGCGCCCCTGCGAGTCACCTTCTATCAGGAGCCGGATAGCTACGACCTGGTGATGCCGTTTTCCCTTAATCCCGAGGTGTTCCCCGAGCAGTCGGATTATGTGCGCATGCCGCAGATGGAGGGCTATTACCGGTTCGAGCCGCTGTCGCCGGGGGAGGTGAAGGTCACCATTGAAGTGATACTGGATCCGGGTGGGGCGATACCGGCCTGGCTGGCCAATATCATTTTGCGGGATATTCCGTATTTCTCACTGCGGCGTCTTCGTCGGGTGGTGAATATGCCGCGTTTCCAGGGCATCTCCCACGGCTACTACCAGACTCCAAAGAGCTGGCAGGAGCCGGAAGAGAAGCGGGAAGTCGCTAACGCTTCAGCGGCGACCCGGGCCCCATCAGCGCCCAGATAATCAGCCCGACCAGTGGCAAGATCAGTACCAGCAACACCCACAGCACCTTGTGCAGGGTTTCCGCGCTGGATTGAATGATCATCACGATGGCATAAATTGCCAGGGCCAGTTGTAGCAGTCCCAGGAGTTTCATCAGCAAGATCCTTCTCGTACCCAAATGGAACCCTCAATCTAGAGCAGCCGTTCCACCGGGTAAATCACTGATATGTAAAAGAGGATCTTATGGCCCTTAACGCAGGCAATATCCGGTATTCAACAGGAAAGAAAAGGAAATGGCGCCCCGAACAGGAATCGAACCTGTGACCTAGCGCTTAGGAGGCGCTTGCTCTATCCAACTGAGCTACCGGGGCTTAAGAGGCGACAATTGTAAGGACTTTGACTCGTGGTGCCAGTCCTGAGGGAGAAAGCGGTCAAAATTCCGTCAGACGTCAGACATGTCGCGTGGCGCTTGCTGCGTTCACGTAACCTTTGCGACAACGCCGCATCCAATTGCTAGCATTGAAGAAATTGAGACAGGTGATGTATGCAGGATACCCACGATTTACTGGTGCGCAGCAGCACCGACTTTCCCTCGTTGAGGCGCCATGCCACGTCCATCTTGCAGGTGAACCTGGGGTATCTGTGCAATCTCAGTTGCGTGCATTGCCATGTGAACGCGGGCCCCACTCGCACGGAATTGATGGACCGGGAAACCGTGGACATGGTGCTGGAGGTGATCCGCCTTCGCCACATCCAGGTGCTGGATCTCACCGGTGGGGCTCCGGAGATGAACCCTCATTTCCGTTACCTGGTGGAACAGGCCAGAGCCATGGATGTGGAGGTCATTGATCGCTGCAATCTCACCATTTTGCTGGAGCCGGGTTACGAAGATCTGCCGCAGTTTCTGGCGGACAACAAGGTGCATGTGGTGGCGTCGCTGCCCTGTTACCTGGAAGAGAATGTGAACAAGCAGCGTGGCAAAGGCGTCTATCAGGGCAGCATCGAGGCGATTCGCCGGCTTAATGCCCTGGGCTATGGCAGCGATGGGCTGCTGCTGGATCTGGTCTACAACCCTACCGGCCCTTCTTTGCCGCCGCCCCAGGCAGTGCTGGAGGCGGATTACAAGCGGGAACTGGATGAGCGGTTCGGGTTGCGTTTCAACAGTCTGCTGACCATCACCAATATGCCCATCAGCCGTTTCGGTGCCGTATTGCTGGCCCACAATCAGTTCAACGATTACATGCAATTGCTGCGCGACAGTTTCAACCGCGACACCCTGCCGGCAGTGATGTGTCGGGCCACCGTGAGTGTGGATTACCAGGGTTACCTGTACGACTGCGACTTCAACCAGATGCTGGATATGCCCCAGGGGCATCATGACGGGCATCAACATCTTTCCGTGTTGCTGGACCATGACCTGGAAGGGGAACCCATTTATGTGGCGGACCATTGCTTTGGCTGTACCGCCGGTGCCGGCAGCAGTTGCGGTGGTGCTCTGGGGTGAGCGGAGCCACTGTCACTGTGATCGTGCCGGTACGCAACGAAGCCGGTAGCCTGGCCACTACCCTGACCATGCTCCGGGATGCCCTGCAGGATGGTGATGAGCTGGTGGTGGTAGACGGTGGCAGTACCGATGCCAGTGTGGAAATTGCCCGTGGGCTGGCGGACCGGGTGGTCCTCTGTGAACCGGGCCGGGCCCGGCAGATGAATGCCGGTGCCCGACAGGCCACTGGCCACTGGCTGTGGTTTGTGCATGCGGATAGCCAGCTGGGGCCTGCCCAGCGGCAATCACTGGCAGGTGTGCCGGCAGCTGCCGGATGGGGCCGCTTTGATGTGCGTCTGAGCGGCCGGCGTTTCCTCTATCGGGTCATCGGCGCCATGATCAATCTGCGCTCCCGGATCACTGCTATTGCCACCGGGGACCAGGGTATTTTTGTCCGCCGCGACCTCTTTGCTGCCGCCGGTGGCTTCCCGGACCAACCCTTGATGGAAGATATCGCCCTGAGCCGTTTGTTGAAGCCGCAAGCGGGCCGACCCCATTGCCTGCGCCCTCCGCTGATCACCAGCAGTCGGCGCTGGGATACCCGGGGAGCCTGGCCGACCATCTGGCTGATGTGGTCCCTGCGCTACCGCTACTGGCGGGGGGCGCCGCCGGAACAACTGTATCGGGATTATTATGGTGAGCACTGAGCCGCCGTCGCAGCCGTTGCTGATTCTCTTCGCCCGGGCATTGCAGGCCGGCCGGGTAAAGACCCGCCTGATTCCCCAGTTCGGCGAACAGGGCGCCCTGAAACTGTATCGCTTCCTGTTGACCCGCACCATTGCCGCCGCCTGCCGTTTTCCGGGGCGGGTGGAGCTGTGGCTGGATCAGCCGGACACGGAGCTACAGAATCTGGCGGAGCGCAATGGCTGGTCTTGCCATCAGCAACAGGGTGACGACCTGGGCGAGAAGATGGCCCTCGCGCTCAATATGGGCTTGTCGCAAGCGGGCCGGGTGTTACTGATCGGCAGTGACTGCGCGGTACTGGGCCAGGAGTATTTCGAACAGGCGCTGACTGCCCTGGAGACGGCGCCGGTGGTATTCGGTCCCAGCGAGGATGGCGGCTACGTGTTAATTGGCAGTTCCCGGCAGAATCTGTGGCAACGCCAGCGCTTCCAGGGGGTTCGTTTTGGCGGCGAGCATGCCCTGGCCGACAGCGTCGCCTGTTTTCCGGGAGAGCGGGTGGCACGCCTGCCGACCCTGTGGGACGTGGATACACATGATGACGTAATCCGTGCCCAGCGCTGTGGTGTTTTGCCCAGGGTAACGCCAGCCGTTGACTGAATGCGGCGTTGGCGGTGGCGCGAAGCCGGCAGAGTCAGTGTACATCTCTACTAAATTCTTCTGGATTTTCGTGGTAGTCCACATAAGATTTCATGATTAATCGTTAGGGTTGCCTCCCGTAAAGGACGACGGAGCCAGTATGCAAAATTCAGCGATTCTCGACGACGAGGTCGTTAAGGAACTACAGGACGTGATGGGCCAGGATTTCCAGATGCTGGTGGATTCCTTTCACCGGGACGGGACACAACGGCTTGCCGCCTTGCAGGCCGCCCAGGCCGCCGGTGATCAGGAGGTTCTGCGCCGTCAGGCGCACAGCTTCAAGGGAAGTAGCGGGAATCTGGGCGCGGTGCAGGTATTCGAGTTGTGCATGCAGCTGGAAAGCCTGGCTCGGGAAGGGGAGTTGGGACAAGCGCCTGACTTGCTGGCACGACTCCAGACGGCGTTTGAACGAGCCTGTACCGCCCTGCGCAAGGTCTGAGCCGAGCGCTTTTCCTGACTTTCAGACAAAAAAAACCCTCTTCCGAATAAGGGGGTGGAAGAGGGGGGTTGTGAGCGCTATTGCTAGCGCCTTGGGGGGATACTGTTTGAAGTGCTGCCGGGCAAGAATGGCCCGTCACTTCATGGAAACAATGCTAACCGTAAGTGCCTGTGGGTGCTGTAAAAACGGGTGAGAAAATGTAAAAACGTAGGCGTCTTTTGGCATCACCATGTTGCGCGGGTCAGCGTTATTTTCCGGATATCAATGAGTGCTCCGTGGTCGCTTGTAAGAGATCTCTTACAAAGCTGTAGGAAAAAACAGTCTTTTTGAGGCGAATTTAACCCGTTTCAGGCGATTTATTTTTCCTAAAATCATGATTTATAAGGGTTTTGTGCTTTTCGGGGTGTTTTGGCAGTAGAGTTTTAATATTTATTTTACCCAAACGGCCGAGAGCCATTGTTATAGTGGATTTGTGTTCAGGGACAAGGGCACAGGGACAAGCAAGGACAGCACACAGGGAAGTTGCGGTGAGCGCAAAAGGGTCAGGACGACTCGACGCAAAAAAGGGCGGCAGGATGCCGCCCTTTTTCTTTGTCTGAAAAACACCAGAGTCCGGTGAGTGGCCTCACCGGCTCAGCGGAAAGGCGTTAGCCTTCCCACTCGCGCACCAGCTTCTCACGCTTGTTGGGCACACCGTCCCACTCTTCCGCGTCGTCCGGGGCGTCTTTCATTTCGGTAATGTTCGGCCACTTCTCGGCCAGTTCCGCATTGATTTCCAGGAACTCCTGCTCGCCCTCGGGGAGCTCGTCCTCAGAGAAAATCGCGTTGACCGGACACTCCGGCTCACACAGTGCACAGTCGATGCACTCGTCCGGATGGATTACCAGGAAGTTGGGGCCTTCGTAGAAACAGTCTACCGGGCATACTTCTACACAATCGGTGTGCTTGCAGTTAATGCAGTTCTCACCTACTACGAACGTCATAGCCTGTCCTCGCCAGGTGTCTTGATCTTTGTACAGCGCCAGACTGCCAATTATAGCAGCATCCGGTGCGGTCTCGCTTGGGGTGGCGCTAGTCTAGCGATATGGTCAAGGGCAGGCAAACAAAGCCTTGATATAAGGTAATAGCCCAGAGTGTTACCGGAGGACAACTGGGCGGTTGCAGACCCTTGCAGGAGCGTCGCTAGCGGCGCGATAACCCGAGTGTCGAGTTGCGAGAAGCGAGTTTCGAAAGGCAAACCCGAAACCACGTTAAAGCTTGACGATTTTCGCTTCTCGTAACTCGAAACTCGCGACTGGCCCTATCGCGCCGCCTTCCGCGGAGCGCGCTCAGGCAGCGCTACAGCAGCCCTCTCAGCTTATACAGTGCCTCCAGCGCCTGCTTCGGGGTCAGATCATCCGGGTCCAGTTCCTTGAGGGCGTGCTCCACGGCGCTGGGCTCGGCGAACAGACTGGCCTGGGCGGGAGCCGGTGACGGTGTGGCTGGCGGTGTTGAGCGATCAGCGGCTGCCAGCGGTTTGCCTGCCTCCAGCTCGCGAAGCTTTTCCCCGGCCTGCTGGATCACACTCTGCGGCACCCCGGCCAGCTGTGCCACCTGCAGACCATAGCTGCGGCTGGCCGGGCCTTCCTGTACCCGGTGCAGGAACACGATGCGGTTGTCGTGTTCGCTGGCGGTGAGATGGGCGTTGTAGATGCCCGGCAACTGCGCGGGCAGCTGGGTCAGCTCGAAGTAGTGGGTGGCGAACAGGGTAAAGGCCTTGAGATTGCGGGCCAGATGTTCCGCCGCCGCCCAGGCCAGGCTCAGGCCATCGAAGGTGCTGGTGCCGCGGCCGATCTCGTCCATCAACACCAGACTCTGGGCGGTGGCGTTGTTGAGGATGTTGGCGGTTTCCGACATCTCCACCATGAAGGTGGAACGGCCACCGGCCAGGTCATCGGACGAACCGATACGGGTAAAGATCCGGTCCAGATTGCCGATGCGGGCGCTGGCGGCAGGCACACAGCTGCCCAGGTGGGCGAGCAGGGCAATCAGCGCGGTCTGGCGCATGTAGGTGGATTTACCGCCCATGTTCGGGCCAGTGATGATCACCATACGGCGGGCATCGTCCAGATGCAGGCTGTTGGGCACGAAGGCGTCATCCAGCACCTGCTCCACCACCGGGTGTCGGCCATCGACAATCTCGATGATGGCTTCCTCGTCTACCAGTTGCGGGCGTACCCAATTCAGCGCCTCGGCGCGTTCTGCCAGGGCGGCCAGCACATCCAGTTCGGCCACGGCAGCGGCGCATCGTTGCAGGGGGTGCAGGTCGGCGGCCACTTTTTCCAGTAGCTCCTCATAGAGACGCTTTTCCAGGGTCAGCGCCTTGCTGGACGCGGACAGGGCCTTGTCCTCGAATTCCTTCAGCTCCGGGGTGATAAAGCGCTCGGCATTCTTCAGGGTCTGGCGGCGCTGGTAATCCACCGGCGCATCATCGGCCTCCCGCCGGGACAACTCGATGTAATAGCCGTGGACCTTGTTGTACTTCACCCGCAGGGTGGAGAAGCCGGTGCGCTCACGCTCGCGGGTTTCAATGTCCACCAGCACCTGACCGGCGTTCTCGCTGATGGAGCGCAGCTCGTCCAGTTCCTCGCTGTATCCGGGGGCAATCACGCCGCCATCGCGGATCAGCATGGGCGGGTTCTCGATGACGGCCCGGCCGAGAAGGTCCACCTGCTCCGGGAACTGGCCGACGCGTTCGATCAGCTCATAGAAGGCATCGGAAGCGGGCAGGGTGCCGATCAGGGCCGGCATGGCCTTGAGGCTGGCATGCAGGCGAGTCAGATCCCGGGGCCGCGCCGAGCGCAGGGCCACCCGGCCGAGAATCCGTTCCATGTCGCCGATGTCGTTGAGCACATCGCGGGTGGACTCGAAACACCAGCCCTGGCGCAACGCGTCGATCTGGTCCTGGCGCTGATTGAGGGTGGTGCGGTTGCGTAGCGGCTGATGCACCCAGCGTTTCAGCTGGCGGGCGCCCATGGCGGTCTTGGTGCTGTCCAGGACCCAGGCCAGGGTGTGCTGCTCCTGGCCATCCAGGGTTTCGGTCAATTCCAGATTCCGGCGGGTGGCGGCGTCCATGGCCACGGTGTCATCGAAGCTTTCCACCACCAGTCCGGTCACATGGGGCAATTCACCGCGCTGGGTTTCCTTGGCATAACCGAGCAGCGCGCCCGCAGCGGCCACGGCCACCGGAGTCGGTTCGCCGAAGCCGGCCAGGTCCTGCACCTGGAATTGCTGACACAACTGGCGGCGGGCGGACTCCCCATCAAACTCCCAGTCAGGGCGCTTGCGGCTGCCGGGCTTCTCGCCCCAGCGGCCGGGCAGAGACTTGTCTTCACTATAGAGCAGCTCCGCCGGTGACCAGCGCTCCAGCAGCGCCTGCAGCTGTTCGCCGCCTTCCACCTGGGTCACCACAAAGCGTCCGGCCGCCACATCCAGGCTGGCGCAGCCGAACTGCCCCTTGTCTTCGTAGACCGCACACAACAGGTTGTCGCGGCGCTCTTCCAGCAGGGCCTCATCGCTGACCGTGCCCGGCGTGACAATGCGCACCACCTTGCGCTCCACCGGCCCCTTGGCCAGCGCCGGATCACCGATCTGCTCGGCAATGGCCACGGACTCCCCCAGCTTTACCAGCCTGGCCAGGTAGTTCTCTGCGGCATGGTAGGGAATCCCGGCCATGGGAATTGGCTTGCCGGCACTCTGACCCCGCTGGGTCAGGGTAATGTCCAGCAATCGCGCGGCCTTCTGGGCATCGCCAAAGAACAACTCGTAGAAATCCCCCATGCGGTAGAACACCAGCTGATCCGGGTGTTCGGCCTTGATCGCCAGGTATTGCTGCATCATAGGTGTGTGTGAGGATAAATCGGAGTTCGTCATATCTGCGTTTCAGCCTGTTTATTCCTTTTATTTCGCTAATAATTCAGTGGCTTAGCGAAATATGTAATTTCCGGTAGTGTCCGTGGTCGTCCACGGAAATCCACCCCAATCCGCAAAATTAGTATAGGTTTTAGTGTAGGTTTTCGTGCTGGGCCGATTTCTCGGTGATATACTGCTGAAAACCTATACCAAATCCTCTACAGGCCAGACGGGGCCTGCGATGCGGGGATTTGCTTGAAAGCGTTAGTGTTGGTGGATCAAAGCGATGGAGCATAGCAAACAAGGCAGTAAGCAACTATCGGTCCGTGCCATTGAGGCAATGCGGCCTGGTGATAAGGTCAAAACTGACGGGGCTGAAAACGCTGGATTGCGTGTTACTTGCGGCTCTTCGGGTCTGAAAACCTTCACATATCGCTACCGAAGCCCGGAGACCGGCAAGCTGGTTCAGGTCAAGATTGGCAACTTTCCAGGGGTGAAGCTTGCTGAAGCTCGCCTTGAGGTCTCAAGGATGAAGGAGCTGAGAGCTAAGGGGATTTGTCCCAAAGCTGAGCGTGATCGTCAGCTCCAGGCAGAGAAGGAGGCCAAGGCTGCACAGGCGGAGGCTGAGGCCGTTGCTGCCTATACGGTGACAGATCTGGTTGAGCAGTATCTGACAGAGGTGATTGAAGACCGTACGGTGACTGATCTCAGAACCGGGGAGAAGAGACGGGTTCCTGGTGCGAGGAAGCCAAAGGGACAGTGGGAGGTGCGCCGCACCTTGCACAATGATGTTGTCAGGGTGCTCGGAGAGCGACCAGCGGCGGAGGTGAAGCGCAAGGATGTGGTCGACCTGATCAAGGAGATCCTGGATCGGGGGGGTAATCACCCCATTTTTAGCATCGCCCAAAAGTAGAGCTTACGCAGCCATCAGTGGCGGCTTGCCGCCATTGGCTTTGTGGGGGCGACGGTGATTGTAGAACCATAACCACTTGGTCGCATAATCCTGAACTTCCTCCAGGCTGTCGAACAGGTGTTTGCTAAGCCAGCTGTAACGGATTGTCCGGTTTGCACGCTCGATATAGGCATTCTGCTGCGGCTTTCCGGGCTGAATATACTCGATGCGAATCTCCTGCTTCTGAGCCCAACCGACGAACTCGTGACTGATGAACTCGGGGCCGTTATCGCAGCGAATGGCTGTCGGTTTGCCTCGCCACTCGAGAAGCTGGTCCAGCACCCGAACCACTCGCATCGTGGGCAGCGAGAAGCCTGCCTCAATGGCCAATCCTTCACGCCGGTAATCGTCAATCACATTAAATAAACGGAAGTTCCTGCCATCGCTGAGCTGATCGTGCATGAAGTCCATCGACCATATCTGGTCCGGCTTGATTGGCTCCTTCAGGGGTTCAGGCGTTTGCCGATTCAGACGGCGCCTGGGCTTGATTCTCAGGTTCAGCGCAAGTTCGCAGTAAATGCGGTATACCCGCTTGTGATTCCAGCCCTTGTTCTCGACGTTGCGAAGATAGTGAAAGCACTGGCCGAAACCCCAGTCACTCTCTTCCTCGGTCAGCTTGACCAGCCAATCGGCGATCTCGACGTTCTCATCACAGAGAGCAGGCTGATACCGGTAGCAGGTCTCGCTGATCCTGAACGCCGCACAGGCCAGGCGGACTGAGACGCCTGTCGCGGCAACCGCTTGCTGAGCCATCTCCTTGCGCCGGGATGGCTTTACCACTTTTTTGTGAGTGCCTCCTGGACAATCTCGGCCTTGAGGCGCTCCTCGGCATACATCTTCTTGAGCCTGCGGTTCTCGTCCTCAAGCTCCTTCAGGCGAGCCATCAGGGACGCGTCCATACCGCCGTACTTGGCGCGCCACTTGTAGAAGCTGGCGCTGCTCATGCCATGCTCACGGCACAGCTCGGGAACAGGTACGCCATTCTCCGCTTGTTTGAGGATTGCCAGGATCTGGCTGTCCGAAAATCGTGACTTCTTCATGCAGAATCTCCTTCGTGCTAGGTTACGAGAAAATTCTACTTTTGAGCAGGGCTAAATTTCGGGGTGATTACCGTTCAATGATGAGTCAGGGACAGGCTTCCCTTGATGGTATAATTTTATTTCTTTTGCATTGCTGGAAAAATCGACCCCTTCAAGCTTAAAAGTAAGAGTTGAGTATGTGCTATTAAAAGTATCTTCACTCACACCACTTAGGATTAGTGTTCCTCTTGAAATGTAGCTTTCCTCATCACTTTCAGTGACGTTAACTTTGGTGTTTAGGGGTTTTGCTAGAGTTGATGATCCTTCTCGTAGGTGTATTGTTCCGCCGTATACTTTCGCTCCAGTTTCAGAGGGCGCGTGCGCTGATACTAATTCGAAATAAAGTAAGCGAACATTACCCGGAGATATAAGCCAAATCCGGATGGCCAAAAAACGATTTCAATAGTCGTGGCAATTTTTGCAAACGTCGAAGCTGCCGGTAAACAGTGCTCCG
>Ga0208470_1000017_pt1 | contig 59475 bp, 50 predicted proteins | sample DeeseametaMP0740_FD_184204 | JGI IMG/M metagenome (GOLD analysis project Ga0208470, IMG submission 184204) | Marine microbial communities from the Deep Atlantic Ocean - MP0740 (SPAdes) | ecosystem: Environmental > Aquatic > Marine > Oceanic | place: South Atlantic Ocean | collected 2011-02-01 | reverse complement strand
CCTTGATGGATTTGGCATGGCCGGCGAGGGCTTCATCCACCGAGTTATCGATGACTTCCTGGGCCAGGTGGTTGGGGCGGGAGGTATCGGTGTACATCCCCGGACGCTTGCGCACCGGGTCGAGGCCCGACAACACTTCAATATTTTCGGACGTATAGGTATTGGACATAGAGTATCTTGCTTTCAGGGTCAGACGTCGGGCGACTGACAAACAGTTTGTAGCGTCAGACTTCAGGCATCCGACGTCAGACTTACACCGCAAAACCGCAGTATCAGCGGAACGAAGGCGTCAAAGTTATCAAAGCCGTGGCTGCCACCCAAGCCACAATAGCGGTGACAGTCCCCGTAATAGTCCCAGCCGTCTTCCCAGTCGAGGGTTTCGTCACCGGTCTGGGTGAGCAGAAGCAGGTTTTCCGGCTGGCTGATGGCCGGCACTTCATACCGCTTCAGCTCGTCCAGCCAGGCCGGGTTGAATTCCCAGGCCTCGCCAGTGTGGTAGTTATGCTGGATACCTGTGTATTTGTCCAGTAGTCGCCAGGGTCGAACCGCAGGATTTACGATTGCCGCCCGCAAATCATGGTGCTCGGCCAGCCAGGTGGCATAGAAGCCCCCCAGGGACGAGCCCAGCAAGGCCACCGGCCCGGCACCGGCAATCACCGCATCCAGCTCCGCCATGGCCGCCTTGGGTTCCACCGGCAGCGCAGGCACATGCAGGCGCTCAGGACAGCCGGCCCGTTCGAACACCTGTCGCAACAGGGCCGCCTTGTGGGACGCCGGCGAGCTGTTGAAGCCGTGAATGTAGATGAGGGAGGTTTCTGGAGCCATAGGAATTCAACAGGTCGAAGAATGAAGCAGTGAACAGTGAACAGTGAACAGTGAACAGTGAACAGTGAACAGTGAACAGTGAACAAGGCTGCCCGCCCAGTCAGCGCAGTCAAGTCTTTTCTCTTTAAACGCAGGAGGCCGCATCCATCATCTGCACGCGGCCTCCAACATACCAGCCCGGAACACCGCCGTCCGCGCGCTGTTAACTATTAACTGTTCACTGTTAACTAAATCAGTAGCCCTTGACGCTGAAGTCCACCTCGAAGGTAATCCCCTCCACCCGGCTGACGGCGGTATCAATGCGGCCATCCGGGTACAGGTCCAGCCAGCGGTAACCGGGATTGCTCTCGTCCACGGCGAAGTCTTCGCTTTTCGGTTTGAACTGCACACAGGTGCTGGGCACGGCCAGCAGGCGGACGCCATTGCGCTGGTCATCGTATTCCTGGTGCACGTGCCCCCAGATAATGGCGCGCACACGGGGGTGGCGGTCTATGACGGCAAAAAACTGCTCGGCGCTGCCCACCACCTGAGTGTCCAGCCAGGCGCAGTCCATGGGCACCGGATGGTGATGCAGGCAGACCATCAGGTGTTCACCACGGGCGTTGGCCAGGGCCTCATCGAGAAATTTCAGGTCTTCGTCAAACAGGTCACCGGGGACTTCGCCAGGAATGGTGGAGTCGAGCATGACAATGGTCCAGTTGCCGATCTCCAGCACACAGGGACTCATACGCTCGCGGTCACAATCCAGGGCCTGCAGCATGGGGGCCGGTTTGTCGTGGTTGCCTTCCAACCAGTAAACCGGCGCGCTGAACGATGACAGGGCCTGACCGAGTCGCTGGTAGGATTCAAAGGAGGCATCCTGGGAGAGATCCCCGGTGGCCAGAATCAGGTCCGGGCTGGGCTGCTCGCGACGGATCAGTTCCAGCACTTTTTCCAGACTGAACTGGGTATTCAGACCCAACAGCTTGCCTTGCGTATCGGCAAACAGATGGCAGTCCGATAACTGCACCACTCGAAGGGGCTGCAACTGCTGCGTCAAGATCCCCGCTCCCGTCCTCGATTTATTATTCCCGTTTGGGGGGCCAAACACCGCCTCCCGAGCATTCCCTCAATACTCTTCAATCACTTATAACCAAGATGATGGCACTTTTCTAGGAAAGACGTTCCAGATCAGGAAGTGGTTAGCAATTCTTTACAGCCGCACGCATTCCGGCAGCATTCAGGAATTCCCGGTCACTCGCTGGCGCCAGTCCTGACCGCCATCGCGCCCATGATCATGGACATGACGCAGCCACTCGGCCAGAAAGCGGTTCCATTGCACTTTTTCATCACGCTGGTGCATATGGCGGTTGGGGTAGGCATAGCGGGCATTCACCCGCCGGAAGGGGCGCGCCTCGGTGACTTCCGCCAGCCGGGCATCGTGATAAAGCCGCACCGTCAGCCGCGATGCCGGTAGCACATCCAGTAATTCCTGATCTTCCAGGCGCACGGTGGTGGTGTAGGGGGAGCGCTCCAGCACTCGCATCTGCAAAGTGTGGGTGTGGTGGCTGTGGCCCAGCTCCACATTCATGCTGTCGCGCTCTCCCATGGCATTCATCAGCGGCAACATGCGGGCATAGTTTTCCTCGCACTGACTCATCAGCGCGCGGAAATCCAGCCGGTAGCGGTCGCGTCGCTTCATGCGCTTTCCCAGGCCGCATCCAGCCGGTCGCGGTGCAACAGCAACCACTGCAAGGCAATCAGGGATGCCGCGTTATCCACCAGGCCGGATTCCAGCAAGGTGGGAATTTCGGCCACCGGCACAGTCACCGCACGAATATCTTCCCCCTCGTCCGGGCAACCAAAGATGCCGCCTGCATCAGCAAGATTCGCATGCCCCACAAACACCTGCAGACGTTCGTTGGTGCCACCCGGGCTGGGCATGTAGGCGGCAATGGACTCCATTTCCCCCAGGGTAATACCGGCTTCCTCCACGGCTTCGCGGCGGATCAGATCGGCGGCGCTTTCCCCGTCCTTGTCGGCGATGCCGGCGATCAACTCCAGACACCAGGGAGACTGCCGCCACTCCAGTGCCCCCACCCGGAACTGCTCCACCAGCAGGATTTCACCCCGACGGGGGTCATAGGGCAGCACCGCCGACGCCCGCGGACGCACGAACAATTCCCGGCGCACCGGCTTGCCCCAGCCACCGTTATATTGCTTGTGGCGCAGGGTCAGGGTGTCGACCCGGAAGAAGCCCTGGAACGGGGTATCCCGCTCCAGGATTTCCACGTCAGCGGGGCCAAACGGCGGCGACAAATCACTCATTGGCTTCATGGTAAAGGGCACTGCCCTTTTCACGGAATTCCCGGGATTTTTCTTCCATGCCCGCTTCTGCCTGCGCGACCTGGGCACGGCCATCACCATAGGTATCGCGCACTTCCTGGCTGATCTTCATGGAGCAGAACTTGGGCCCGCACATGGAGCAGAAATGCGCCACTTTGTGAGCCTGCTTGGGCAGGGTCTCGTCGTGGAACTGGCGCGCCCGGTCCGGGTCCAGCCCCAGATTGAACTGGTCTTCCCAGCGGAACTCGAAACGGGCCTTGGACAAGGCATTGTCGCGCAACTGGGCGCCAGGATGCCCCTTGGCCAGGTCTGCCGCATGGGCAGCAATCTTGTAGGCAATGATGCCCTCTTTCACATCTTCCCGGTTGGGCAGCCCCAGATGCTCTTTGGGCGTCACATAGCAGAGCATGGCCGTGCCATACCAGCCGATCATGGCGGCGCCAATGGCGCTGGAGATATGGTCGTAGCCAGGAGAGATATCAATCGTCAGCGGGCCCAGGGTATAGAACGGCGCTTCGCCACAGTGCTTCAGCTGCTCGTCCATATTGGCCTTGATCATGTGCATGGGCACGTGACCGGGGCCCTCGATCATCACCTGCACATCGTGCTGCCAGGCAATCTTGGTCAGCTCACCCAGAGTACGCAGCTCGCTGAACTGGGCCTCGTCGTTGGCATCGGCAATGGAACCGGGCCGCAAGCCATCGCCAAGACTGAAGGTCACGTCATAGGCCTTCATGATCTCGCAGATGTCTTCGAAGTGGGTGTAAAGGAAGTTTTCCTTGTGATGCGCCAGACACCACTTGGCCATGATCGAGCCACCACGGGAAACGATACCCGTAACCCGGTTGGCGGTCATCGGCACATAACGCAGCAGTACACCGGCGTGGATGGTGAAGTAGCTCACCCCCTGCTCGGCCTGCTCGATCAGGGTGTCACGGAAGATTTCCCAGGTCAGGTCCTCGGCAATGCCGTTGACCTTCTCCAGTGCCTGATAGATCGGCACGGTGCCGATGGGCACCGGCGAGTTGCGCAGGATCCATTCACGGGTTTCATGAATATTGTCGCCGGTGGACAGGTCCATCACCGTGTCGCCGCCCCAGCGGGTGGCCCAGGTCATCTTGGACACCTCTTCCTCGATGGAGGAGGTCACCGCCGAGTTACCAATATTGGCGTTGATCTTGGTGAGGAAATTGCGGCCGATGATCATCGGCTCGATTTCCGGGTGATTGATATTCACCGGAATAACTGCCCGGCCCCGGGCCACTTCGTCGCGGACAAATTCCGGGGTAATTTCTGCCGGAATGCTGGCACCGAAATCCTGCCCGGGATGCTGTTCGGTGGGCAGCCCCGCTTCCCGATGTTCACGCAACCGCTGGTTCTCGCGGATGGCAATAAACTCCATTTCCGGGGTAATGATGCCCTGGCGGGCATAGTGCATCTGGCTCACATTCTTGCCGGCTTTGGCCCGGCGCGGGGTGCGGGTGTGCTCGAAGCGCAGGCCCGCCGTTTTCAGGTCGTTGGCGCGTTTGCGGCCGTAAACACTGGTCAAACCGTCCAGTTGCTCGGTATCATCGCGCTCCTGAATCCAGTTCAGACGAATCGGCGCCAGCCCCTTCCGGACATCAATGGTCACGTTCGGGTCGGTGTAGGGGCCCGAGGTATCGTAAACGGTGACAGGCGGGTTATCCTCGAACTTTCCGTCTGCCAGCGGGGTCTGACTCTGGCGAATTTCGCGCATCGGGACACGAATGTCCGGACGCGAGCCGGTGACATAAATTTTTTGCGAACCGGCGATAGGCTGGCAGGATTCATCAATGGTACTAGCGGTGACGGGGCGCTGATCGTCTGGCACGTCGGCCTCCAGAATACTTGGGAAAAGACAGGAATGGCGGACACTATACGCCAGCGCCTATCGGCCAAACAACCGCGGTGCCGGTGTGACAGAAGCCGTATCAATTTTCTGTACCAGCCAGTACTATAATAACCAAACTCACCCAGGAAAGAGTGCACCAGAATGAAGCGCAGCCCAACCAAGATTCTCGTTCTCATGCTGACCTCGCTGGCCAGTTCCGTTCACGCCGCCGATCTGGTCCAGATCGCCAACGCCGCCTGGAGCTATGACGGCACCTGGCGTGCCGCCCGCATGAGCTGGGACGCGGATCAACAACTGCTGGTACAGGGCCGCGCGGCATTGTTCCCCACTGTCTCCGCCAGCTATGGCCGCTATGACACAGAGCGGGATTTGAAGGATCTGGGCGTCACCCAGGAATTCGGCACCGAGACCACCACGGTACAACTGACGCAGCCATTGTTCCGCGTGGATGCCTGGTACGGCTACAAAGAAGCCAAGTCGAGCACCGATATTGCTCAGGCCAATTTCCAGCAGGCCCGGCAGGATTTTGTCCTGCGCGTGGCCCAGGGCTACTTCGGCGTACTGCGCGCCTGGGACACCCTGGTGTCGGCCAAGGCTGAAGAAAAAGCCATTGGTCGCCAGCTGGAACAAACCCAGGAACGCTTTGACGTGGGACTGGTGCCGGCCACGGATGTGGAGGAGGCCCAGGCCACCTATGACCTGACCCGGGTCAATCTGATCGTGGCCCAGCAACAATATGATATCGCCCGTGACCAGCTGGAAACCCTGACCGGCCAGCGCTGGGAAACGCTCTCGGAGCTTAAAGAGGATCTGCCCGTTGAGGGCCCGCAACCGGCGGACATGAATGACTGGATCGACAAGGCCCGCGCCCAAAACCCCCAGGTTCTGGCCGCCCGGTTTAATTCCGAATTGACCGAAAAAACGGCCAAACGCCAGTTGGGCGCCCAGCTTCCCCAGGTTCAATTCGTCGCCCAATACCAGAATGCCAACTCCATTCCTGAAGATAATAGCGCCACAGGCTTCTCTACCGGGGTCAACCCGGACAGCGACACCAAACAGATCGGGGTGGAAGTCACCATGCCCCTGTTTCAGGGGGGCGGCCTGAACAGCCGTCGCAAGGAAGCCTCCCTGCGCGCGGATGCGGCCGTCTATGAGTACCAGCAGGCCCTGCGTGACATCATCCAGCAGGCTCGCAGCGCCTACCGCACGGTGGAATCCGATGCCCTGCGCGTGAGCGCTCGCAAACAGGCGATCCGCTCCGCCCGCTCGGCCCTGGAAGCCACCCAGTCAGGCTATGAGGTCGGCACCCGTAACGTGGTGGATGTGCTCAACGCCCAGCAAGCCCTGTTCGCTGCCGAGCGCGACTACGCCAACGCCCGTTACGACTACATCATCAATTCCCTGACCCTGAAATCCACCACCGGCGATCTGCAACAGGGCGACCTGGCGGCCATCAACCAGTGGCTGTCAGAGACCGACACCCTGAACATCTACCAGCCGGATCTGGAAGGCCGCAGCGACGCCCTGGTACCGGACGCGCGGTACTGAAGAGCAGTGTAGGAGCCATGCTTGCATGGCGAACCGAGCCCAAGCGAGGAAAAGGCGTTGCAACATTCCTCCGAATCTCACTTGAGAAATCGGATACGCCTTCTCCCCTTGCGGTGCTCTCCTCGTTTCGCGGGGTTCGCCATGCAAGCATGGCTCCTACAAGACCCCCTTTAACTGTTCACTAATCAGTTGAAGCCCTTTCTCCAGCGCCCCACGATTGGCTTCGACAACCGCCGCCGCTGCCTGTCCCTGATGCTGGCGTTGCGCCGGGTTACGGAACAGGCCCTGCAGGGTAATGGCCAGGGCATCCGCATCCTCCACCAGGGTCAGGGCGCCAGCGTCATCCAGCAGCCCCGAGATGGCGGTGAAGTTGTGCAGGTGTGGGCCAGTCACAACCGGCTTTCCCCAGCCTGCAGGTTCCAGCAAATTGTGCCCCCCCACCGGCACCAGGGAACCGCCCACAAAGGCCACGTCCGCCACCCCAAACAGCATCAGCAGCTCCCCCATGGTATCAGCCAGGTACACCTGGGTGTCCGCAGTGACGGTGTCCTGTTTGCTTCGCCGGGCCAGCCCCAGCCCTTGCTGACGAATCAACTGGGCGACGCCGTCGAAACGCTCCGGGTGCCGGGGCACCAGCACCAGCAAGGTCTGCGGTGCCGTTTCCAGCAACGCCTTGTGCGCCGCCAGTACCGGCTCATCTTCCCCGGGGTGGGTACTGGCGGCGATCCATACCGGGCGTTCGCCAATCATCGCGCGCAAGGCGTCCGCCCCCTGACGCACGGTGTCGTCCAGTGTCATGTCGAATTTCACGCTGCCGATGGCATGCACCCGTTCCGGCCAGGCCCCCAGGGCCACATAGCGCTCCCGTTCCACCGGGGTCTGCACGGCCAGGGCATCAAAGCGGGCCATCATCGGCCGCACCAGGCGGGGAAACTTGCTGTAGCCCCGGTAGCTTTTCTCCGACAGGCGCCCGTTCATCAGCATCAATCTGGCACCGTGACGTTTCGCCGCTGCACACAGGTTGGGCCACAGTTCGGTTTCCAGCACGATCACCATTTTCGGATCAAAAGCGCGCAGAAAACGGTTCAATGCCGTGGGCAGCTCCCAGGGGCAATACACATGGGTCACCCGATCGCCGAACAGGGCTTTCACCCGCTCTGAACCGGTGGGTGTGGTGGTGGTCACCAGCAACGGCATCTGCGGATAATCCGCCAGCAACCGCTCGATCATCGGCACCGCCGCCAGGGTTTCCCCCACCGACACCGCGTGCACCCAGAGACTGTTTTTCAGGGTCCCGGGGCGATACCCCCAGGCCATGCGCTCCTTCCAGCGCTGACGGTAGGCCGGCGCCTGCCGCCCCCGCAGCCACAGCCGCAGGAACAGAAAAGGAAGCAGTAAATACCAGATGACAGAGTAAAAGGTTCGCATAGGGTTTCTTGTGTCGGACGTCGGACGCCGGACGTCTGAGGTCCGGCCCGTCTATGCTAGCATAGCGGCAACTTTCTCCGATGGTGAGCCATGAGCAACTCCCCTCTGAAACCCGACATTCTGATCTTCGGCGGCGGCATCGCCGGCCTGTGGCTGATCAACCGGCTCAACGCGGCCGGTTACCAGTGCCTGCTGCTGGAAACCGACTCCCTCGGCGGCGACCAGACCCTGGCCAGCCAGGGCATTATTCACGGCGGCCTCAAGTATGCCCTGGGCGGCAACCTGTCCAGCGAGTCGGAATCCATCGCCGCCATGCCGGACCGCTGGCGCGCGGCCATGGCCGGCAACGATCCGGTGGACCTGCGCCAGCTGCAGGTACTCAGCGACACCCAGCACATGTGGTCCAGTGGCTCAGTGGCCTCGCGCATGACCAACTTCTTCGCCAGCAAGATGCTGCGCGGGCGCATCGAAAAGCTGAAGCGGGACCATTTCCCCTCAGCGCTGGCGGACAAGGCCTTCAAGGGCAATGTCTACAAGCTGGATGATCTGGTCATCAACACCGAATCACTGATCGACACCCTGGCCGCGCCGGTACGTGAACGCCTGCTGGCCTTCGACAGGGAACGCGATTCTCTGGAATGGGGAGAGCAAGGATTGAAGGCGGTGACCGTCAATGGCCAGCGTATCGAGCCGACGTTGACCATCCTGTCCGCCGGCAATGGCAACCCGGCACTGCTGGACGGCGCCCACCAGGCCCGCCTGCTGCCAGAGGAACACAGCCAGCTGCGGCCACTGAAAATGCTGCTGGTGAAACACGATCTGGGCCACCGCCTCTATGCTCACTGTGTCGGCACCAGCAACAAACCGGTACTCACCGTCACCACCCACGACTGCCCGGACGGCAAGGTGGTCTGGTATCTGGGCGGCGACCTGGCGGAACGGGGCGTGGAACGCAGCGATGAGGAACAACTGGCCGCTGGCCGCGACGAACTGAAACACCTGTTCCCCTGGCTCGATTTCAGCCAGGCCCAGTTCGCCGTTCTCAACGTAACCCGGGCCGAACCGAAACAGCAGGCCCTGGTAAAACCGGATAACGCCTACGCCCACCGCGATCACAACCTGATCGTGGCCTGGCCCACCAAGCTCACCCTGGCCCCGGACCTGGGCGACAGAGTGATGGCGCTGGTGGAAGAGAGTGGGCTGAAACCAGGGGAGCCGTTAACGGTGCCGGAAACGCTGGAAAAAGCCCCCATGGGCGTGCCCTATTGGCATCGCTGTTTTTGATTACCCTCCGTAGGAGCGAGCGTCGTTGGCGGCGCGATAGGTTGAGTTAAAAGTTCAAAGTTGAAAGTTTAAAAGCGCGAGGCCGGTTTTCAGACTTTGAACTCTCTCTGCCCGCGTTCTACTGTTGTACGCGAGCACAGCATCAACGTGGCAGAAGCGGTCAGACGCGCCTTTGAACTTTGAACTTTCAACTGCTTTTGTCCTGCCGCCAGCGACGCTCCTACGGCAAGACGAACAAGGAAGCTTTCATGGCCTTCATGCGCCCGCTGGGCAACACAGGATTGACCGTCAGCGCCCTCGGTCTGGGCACAGTGAAAATCGGCCGCGACAAGGGCGTGAAATACCCCGGCGCCTTTACCATTCCCGATGACGCGGCAGTGACCGATTTGATGGCCCAGGCCCGGGACCTAGGCCTGAACCTGATCGACACCGCACCGGCCTACGGCCGCAGTGAAGAACGACTGGGGCAACTGCTCCGGGACCGCCAGCACTGGGTTATCGTCACCAAGGTGGGCGAGGAATTCGATAATGACAGCGGCGACAGCCACTTCGATTTCTCCCCGCAACATGTGCGTGCCTCGGTGGAACGCAGTCTCAAGCGGCTGAACACCGACTACCTGGATTGCGTTCTGGTGCATTCGGACGGGAACGATCTGGACGTTCTCAACATGGGTACGCTTGACGCGCTCAACGATCTGAAGAAGGCGGGCCTGATCCGCGCCACCGGCATGTCCACCAAGACAGTGGCCGGGGGTATCGACACCCTCAGACAAGCAGACGTGGCCATGGTCACCTACAACCTGGCCCATGACGAAGAAGTGCCGGTCATCGAGCACGCCGCCAGTCACCACAAGGGCATTCTTATCAAGAAGGCCTTTGCCAGCGGCCACCTGTGCAGCGAGGGACAAGACCCGGTACAGGAAAGCATGAACAAGATCCTTGGCACTGCCGGCGTCGGCAGTATCATCGCCGGCACCATCAACCCGCAACACCTGCGGGAAAACGTGGAAAAGGCGCGCCGGGCCTGTGAATAACAACAAAAAAGGAGCCACTATGCGCAGACTGCTCAGTATCGGATTGCTACTTCTGGCCGCCAGCAGTCAGGCTGACAAGGTCTTACTCCTGAAAACGCCCCCCAGCGGCTGCCAGCCCGGTGACACTGTCTCTATAGAAACCGGCGGCAAACTGCAGGGCTTGCTGTTCAGCGACGCCTGGATCGAAAACAACGCCAAAAAGAAACTGCTCAAGGCCATCAAAAAAGCCGACGGCAACCGGGCGGTATTGAAAGACCGGCGTGTCTTTCTGATGGAGAACCATCACCGTGGCATTCAACGCATGGAGCTGGAAGCCTGGACCTGGCGCTGTGACGAGTCGGATAGCAGCAGGTAGTCAACACGACTTGCCGGCAGCGCTGTTTTGCAGGCTGCCCTCACCCCACCGCTTCGAAAAGCGGCTCGCCCAACATCACCGACGCGGCCTGATGCCCCTGCCAATACCCCTGCTCCAGCTTTTGGCCATGGGTGGTCAAGCGGCTGACCGGAAAGCCGCGGTCTGGCGCAATCACTGTGAGTCGGCAATCCTCGGGCGGGTTCTCGATGAACGCCAGTGCGTCATTGTAGGTTTGCGAGCGTTTCCGCATACCGGCATATAACCCCGGCATTTCCCTGACCCAGGGTTTCAGTAGGGGTGCCAGCGGGCTGGGTTTCTTGCGATAACCCTGATGCCGTGACAGCACCACGGTGATATCCCTGGCGCCCTGTTCATAGGCCCAGCGCACGGGAATGGAATCGCCCACCCCGCCATCGGTCATGGGATGCCCGTCCACCGTGGGAAATTGTCGGTAGGCAAAAGGAATGGAACAGGACGCTGTCATGATCTCGTCCAGGTTGTCCGGCGTCGCGTGGTGATACCGTGGCTCGCCGTCCTCCACGGAAGTGGTCACCACCCATAGCGGCGTCTGCGATTGCCAATACCGGTCCAGACTCAGCGGCACATCCCGTAAGGATTGATGCCACAGCCAGTGCACATCGCACAAATGACCGCCGGCCATGAAACGCTGCCAGTTGATGAAATCCGGGCGGCAGGCGTGATCGGTGATGATGCGCCGGTTGCGGCCATGATCTCCGGCCAGGTAACCGATCAGGTTGGTGGAACCGGCGGATACGCCCACCGCAAAATCAAACTCCCGGTAATCTTTCTCCAGAAAGGCATCCAGCACCCCGGCGGCAAAAATGCCGCGCATGGCACCCCCTTCCACGACCAGAGCCCGCGAGGACATATCCGTCTCCTGTTTGATCTGACACCTTGATTCACTTTGCCAAAGCCAGGCCGAGAGCGGAAATAACCCCTCCCTGTTCCCGCCATCGCCGCCGCCCATGGCGACATCTTGCACAACGCAACCTTTTGCACTGTTACGGCGCAGCTGCATCAGCATGACGCACACCAGCCTGACAAATCCCACCAACCTGGTCAGCCCTTCGACATTTAATTTATGTAAAAACAATTACTTAAATTTTTTCTGTCTGTTTGGCACCGGGTTTGCACTAGTCCGCATACCAACTTGTATACAAACAGGTGTGCTAAACGAATGATCGGCTGGACTCTTCGACAATGGCAGGCGGCCTACCGCAGCGGTGACCTCACCCCGGTACAGGCCATGAAACAACTGGCGACACTGCTGCACGACAGCGAGCGCGCCCTGTGGATTCACCTGCTGGACGAGTCCTCCCTGGTCGCCCGGGCCGAGGCCCTGACGGATCCGTCCCTGCCTCTCTTCGGCATTCCCTTCGCGGTGAAAGACAATATTGATGTGGCCGGTATGCCGACCACGGCGGCCTGCCCCGCCTTTGCCTACACACCGCAGGAAGACGCCACCGTGGTCAGACTGCTGCGCGACGCCGGCGCGATTGTAGTGGGCAAAACCAATCTGGATCAGTTTGCCACCGGACTGGTCGGCACCCGCTCCCCTTACGGGGAAGTGCCCAACCCGTTCAACGGCGACTACCTCAGCGGCGGCTCCAGTTCCGGTTCGGCGGTGAGCGTCAGCCTGGGGCTGGTGCCCTTCTCGCTGGGCACCGACACAGCCGGCTCCGGGCGCGTACCCGCGGCCTTTACCAATATCGTCGGCCTGAAACCCAGCCGCGGCGCCATCAGCACTCGAGGCGTGGTGCCCGCGTGCAGAACCCTGGACTGCGTCAGCGTGTTTGCGCTGAACGTGGAAGATGCCCGGACCATTTATCGCCTTATCGGCCAGTTCGATAGCGACGATGCTTTCAGCCGTCCGGCGCCGTCACGGCAGAAAACCGGACTGCCCGCACGACCGAAGCTGGGGATTCCCCACGATCTGCCCTGGTTCGGTGACCACAGGGCAAAGGCGCTCTGGGAACAACAACTGGAGAGCCTCAGCAGTCTTGCCGAGCTGGTTACCGTGGATACTACCGTGCTGCAGGATGCGGCAGCCCTGCTGTATCAGGGCCCATGGATAGCCGAGCGTTTCTCTGTCACTGACACCCTGTTGCAGGAAACACCACAAGCCCTGTTACCGGTGATCCGTGACATCCTGGAACCGGCGGCACAGATCAGCGCCGTTGACAGTTTCCGCGCCCAATATCGTCTGGCCGAACTCAAACGTCAGTCAGACAACCTGCTGGCCGGTGTGGATGCCCTGCTGCTACCCACCACCCCGGGCATCTATACCCGCGACGCGGTACGCAACGATCCCATCACCCTGAACAGCCAACTGGGTACCTGGACCAACTTCGTCAACCTGCTGGATCTGTGTGCCCTGGCCCTGCCCGGCGGTTTTCGGGACGACGGCCTGCCCGGCGGCATCACCCTGATTGCCCCCGCCTGGCAAGACCATGCCCTGGCGGAATTCGGCCAGCGCTGGCAACAGCACCAGCCCTGGCAGGCCGGCGCCACCGGTCAGGCACTGCCGGCACCGGAAAAAAGTGCCGCCAGCGATAACCATGATGATTCCATCACCGTGGCGGTGGTCGGTGCCCACCTCAGCGGCATGCCACTGAACAGTCAGCTGGTGGAACGCGACGCGGTGCTGCTGGAAGCCACCCACACCGCTCCCTGCTATCGCCTCTATGCCCTGGCCAACACGGTGCCGCCCAAGCCCGGCTTGATACGTAACGAAAAAGACGGCGGCGCCAGCATCCCCATCGAACTGTGGCAAATGCCCCTCGAACACTTCGGCAGCTTTGTCGGGCTGATTCCTGCACCGCTTGGCATTGGCAGCCTGGAAACCGTGGATGGCCGCTGGGTGAAGGGGTTCATCTGCGAGCCCTGGGCCATCGACGACGCCACCGACATTACCGAACTGGGCGGCTGGAGAAACTACATCGCCGCGCTGAACAAGAAGGAGTCCCTCTGATGTTAACGAAAGTGCTGATCGCCAACCGGGGTGAAATTGCGGTGCGTATCTGTCGCACCCTGAAGCAGATGGGCATTGCCTCGGTGGCGGTCTATTCAGAGGCGGATCGCAACAGCCAGCACGTCAGCGTGGCGGATGAAGCGGTATCCCTGGGCGGCCAGACCGCCGCAGAAAGTTATCTGAAAACCGACCTGATTCTGCAGGCCGCCAAAGACACCGGCGCCGAGGCCATTATTCCCGGCTACGGATTTCTTTCCGAAAACGCCGAGTTTGCTGAAGCCTGCGCCGCCAACGGCATCGCTTTCGTGGGCCCGACCCCGCAACAACTGCGCGAGTTCGGCCTCAAGCATGAAGCCCGTGCCATCGCCGAAAAAGCCGGCGTGCCACTGGCCCCCGGTACCGACCTGCTGCAAAGCCTGGACGACGCCAAACAGGCCGCACTGCAGATCGGCTACCCGGTGATGCTGAAAAGCACCGCCGGCGGTGGCGGCATCGGCCTGTCCCGCTGCAACAACGAAGACGAACTGGTCGCTGCCTTTGAGTCGGTAAAGCGGCTCGGGGAAAGTTTCTTTTCTGACAGCGGCGTTTTTATCGAACGTTTTGTGGCGCGGGCCCGCCATGTGGAAGTGCAGATCTTCGGTGACGGTAACGGTACCGTGCTGGCCCTGGGCGAGCGCGAATGTTCCCTGCAGCGTCGCAACCAGAAAGTGGTGGAAGAAACCCCGGCGCCCAATCTGCCACAGGCGACCCGGGAAAAACTGCACGCCAGTGCGGTGCGGTTGGGCCAGACCGTGAAATACCGCTCTGCGGGCACGGTGGAATACATTTACGACGACGAGCGTGATGAATTCTATTTCCTGGAAGTGAATACCCGCCTGCAGGTGGAGCACGGCGTCACCGAATCCGTATTCGGCGTAGACCTGGTGCAGTGGATGTTGCAACTGGCCGGCGGCGAACGTCCGCCACTGGATGACAGCTACACCAGCCAGGGGGCTTCCATGGAAGTGCGCATCTACGCCGAAGATGCGCTGAAAGATTTCCAGCCCAGCCCGGGCGAACTCACCGAGGTGCGCTTCCCGGACAATATCCGCCTGGATGGCTGGGTGGACACCGGTACCGTGGTCAGCCCTCACTATGATCCCATGCTGGCCAAAGTCATCGTCCATGGCAGTGATCGTGCCGACGCCCTGAAGAAGATGCAGACCGCCCTGGCACAAACCCGCCTCTCGGGCATCGCCACCAACCTGGACTACCTGCGCCAGATTCTGCGCGACGACAATGTCATTGCCGGCACCGTTTCCACTCGCTATCTGGAAACCTTTACCTATACGCCCAGGGCCTTCGACGTTGTCGAGCCAGGCACCTACACCACGGTGCAGGATTATCCTGGCCGGGCCGGCTACTGGGATATCGGTGTACCGCCGTCCGGACCCATGGACGACTTTGCCTTTCGTCTGGCCAATCGCATCGTCGGCAACCATGACAGCGCCGCCGGCCTGGAAGCCACCCTAGTGGGCCCCTCGCTCACCTTCCATTGCGATACCGTGGTAGCACTTACCGGTGCGGCCTGCCCGGCGCAACTGGATGGTGTCAGCGTACCCCTGTGGGAACCCATCACCGTCAAGGCCGGCCAGACCCTCACCACCGGCAAGGTTGAAAACGGTTGCCGCACCTATATTGCCGTGCGCAACGGCATTGATGTCCCCGACTACCTGGGCAGTAAATCCACCTTCGTGCTCGGCAAGTTTGGCGGCCACGGTGGGCGCACCCTGCGCAAGGGTGACGTGTTGTCGATCTGTCAGCCGCAGCTGGAGGGGTGCCCCACCCCGGCGCCGGTGGCCGAGCCGCACCCGGTCGAAAACGGATTGATCCCGGACTACCCGCAACAATGGGACATCAAGGTGCTGTACGGCCCCCATGGGGCGCCGGATTTCTTTAGCGAAGATGCCATTGAAGAATTCTTCAACGCCGACTGGCAGGTGCATTACAACTCCAACCGGCTGGGCATTCGCCTGGTGGGTCCCAAGCCGAGCTGGACCCGTACCGATGGCGGCGAAGCCGGGCTGCACCCGTCCAATGTTCACGACAACGAGTACGCCATCGGCTCCATCAATTTCACCGGTGATTTCCCGGTCATCCTGACCAAGGATGGCCCGAGCCTTGGGGGGTTCGTCTGCCCGGTGACCATCGCCAAGGCCGAGCTGTGGAAAGTGGGCCAGTTGAAACCCGGGGACAGCATCCGCTTCTCGCCAATCAGCTTCGCCGAGGCCAAGGCCATGGAAGACGCCCAGGATGCGTCCATTGAAAACCTGGGTGTGATTCCGCTGGTCAACCCGGCGGTGACCGATCACAGCCACACCTTTACCTCTTCCACCATGCTGGCGGAGATAGATGCCAACGGTCATGTACCGCGGATCGTCTACCGGCAGGCCGGCGACAAGTACATCCTTATCGAGTACGGCGACAACGTGCTCGACCTTGCCCTGCGCATGCGTGTCCATGCGCTGATGGAAAACCTGAAGGCGTCACCGGTGGAGGGCATTCTGGAATTGTCGCCGGGGGTACGCAGCCTGCAGGTCCATTACGATTCCCGCCGCCTTGATCAGGACCGCCTGGTCAACACACTGCTGGACCGTGAAAAGACCATCGGCAGTGTGGACGACATGGTCGTGACTTCCCGGGTCCTGCATCTGCCCATGGCCTTCGAAGACAGCGCCACCCTGGATGCGGTCACCCGTTACCAGGAAACCATTCGCCAGGATGCCCCCTGGCTGCCCAACAACGTGGAATTCATTCGCCGCATCAACGGCCTGCAATCCACGGACCAGGTGCGCGACATTATTTTCAGTGCTAGCTATCTGGTGTTGGGCCTGGGGGATGTGTATCTGGGGGCCCCCTGTGCGGTACCCATTGATCCGCGCCACCGCCTGATGACCTCCAAGTACAACCCGGCGCGCACCTATACCGCCGAAGGCACCGTGGGTATCGGCGGCGTCTACATGTGCATCTACGGCATGGATTCCCCCGGCGGCTACCAGCTGGTGGGTCGCACCCTGCCGATCTGGAACAAACATCTGAAGAACGCCCAGTTCCACAGTGGTGAGCCCTGGTTGCTGAAGTTTTTCGATCAGGTCCGCTACTACCCGGTGAGCGAGGAAAAACTCACCGAGATGCGCGAGGCCTTCCGCCACGGCCACCTGCAGGTGGAGATCAGCGAAGAGCCCTTCAGCCTGGCCGAGCATCGCCAATTCCTGAAAAACAACGAACAGGAGATTGCCGATTTCAACGCCCGCCGCGATGTGGCCTTCCGAGAGGAAGTGGCGCGCTGGCAGGACGAAGACGCGGCAGTGGAATCCGCGCTGATGGGTAGTAAAACGGATATCGGCCAGGTAGATGGCCATCTGGTCAGCGCCGAAATCAGCGGCAATGTCTGGAAGTTGCTGGTGGAAGAAGGCTCACAGGTCAGCGAGGGCCAGCCCCTGGTGATCGTGGAAGCCATGAAGATGGAATTCGAAATCGTCGCCAATGCCAGCGGCAAGGTCACCGGTCTGCATTGCCAGCCCGGCTCCATCATCCATGCCGGGGATCCGGTGTTGGTCATCGATCCGAAAGCGGTGGCCTGAGAGGAAATGCCATGAAAGCGCATAAAGAAAAAAAATCCAGCAACCTGGCGGACCGCATCTATCAGCAGCTGAAAAGCGACATCTTCGACTTTCGCCTGATGCCCGGTGACCGCTTCAGCGAAAACGAGATTGCCGAACGCATGGGCGCCTCACGCACTCCGGTTCGTGAAGCCCTGTTCCGGCTGCAACGGGAATCCTATGTGGATGTGCTGTTCCGCAGCGGCTGGCAGGTCAAACCCTTTGACTTCGATTACTTCGAAGAACTCTACGATGTGCGCACCATTCTTGAATGTGCCGCGGTACGCAAGATCTGCGAGCAGGAAAACAACTCACCCAAACTCGATGACCTGATTCGCATCTGGTGCGTGCCGGAATCGGAAAGACTGGAAGACGGCAACACTCTCAGCCGACTGGATGAGCGCTTTCACGAAATGCTGGTGGAAGCCGCCGGCAACACCGAGATGGCACGCATTCATCATGATCTGACCGAACGTCTGCGCATCATTCGCCGCCTGGATTTCACCAAGCCACCGCGTATTGATGCCACCTATCAGGAACACAGCTCCATTCTGGAAGCCATTCAGCATCGCCGCTGCGAGCAGGCGCAGATTCAGCTGCGCGCTCATATCGAAAGCTCACGCAATGAAGTGCGAAAAATAACGCTGCACATGCTTCATGAGGCCCGGATGCACAGCGGCAAGGCAGACAACGACGACTGATACACAGTGACCTTTTTCATTCATCAATGGGGGGATACCCATGTTACGAAAGGAAGCAGTAACGAGCGCGCTTGCCATGGCCGCTCTCATCACACCGATATCAGCCATGAGTGCCGATATCGATCCGGAAATCTCTGTGGGCGGAGGCCTGCGCACCAGCTTTACCAGTGTGGAAAACGCAGCGCCTGACGGTGAATCCAGCTCCAGTGATTTCAATCTGGACAGTGTGCGGCTGTACATCAACGGCCAGGTCACCGACAACATCAAGATGACCGTGAACACCGAATACGACGGTGTGGAAGAAAAGGTGCGGGTGCTCGATGCCATTGCCCGGTTCGAATATTCCGACACCTTTAACATCTGGGCCGGCCGATTCCTGCCCGCCAGTGATCGTTCCAACCTGTCCGGGCCATACTATCTGACCACCTGGAATTTCCCGTCCGTGCAAGCCTATCCGGCCATCTTCGCCGGTCGTGACGACGGCGTCGCTTATTGGGGCCAGGCCAACGAGGGCCAGTTCAAGTGGCAGTTCTCGGTCACCGAAGGTCCGGAGGATCCGGTCCCCGCCGAGGATGACGACGATCTGCTGTACAGCGGCCGACTCACTCTCAACCTGCTCGACCCGGAACCGGGCTACTACAACTCCAGCACCTATTACGGCGAGAAGGACATTCTGGCGGTGGGTCTGGTTGGCCAGAGCCAGGGGTCTGACTCCGCCTGGAGCGTGGATGCCCTGTTCGAGAAAAACACCGGCGCCGGCACAGTGACTCTCGAAGGCGCCTATTACCAGTACGACGGTCTGGGCGGCCTGGGCGGCGACGAAAGCGAAGGCTACTTCGTGCTGGCCGGCTTCCTGTTCCCCCAGGAAATCGGTCCGGGCCGGCTGCAACCGGTGATCCGTTACACCGAGGGTGAAGTGACCGATGGCGCTGAGGGTGACATCAGCGAGTTCAATCTGAACTACATCATCAAGGGTCATAACGCCCGTATCAGTGCCGCTTACCAGGATCGTAACGACGAGCTGTTCAGCGATAACGACACCTTTGTACTGGGTCTGCAACTACAGATGTAAGTGCTACACCACAAGGAGTTTTGCCATGCAATTTTCAAACACACTGAAACGACTGACTGCAGGAATCATGCTTTCCGGCAGCCTTATCTACAGCGGCGCCGCCATGGCCGCTGACACTATCAAGGTCGGGGTGCTGCACTCCCTGTCCGGCACCATGGCCATCAGTGAATCTACCCTGAAAGACACGGTTCTGATGATGATCGAGGAGCAGAACAAGAAGGGTGGCGTGATGGGCAAGCAGCTGGAACCCGTGGTCGTTGACCCGGCCTCCAACTGGCCCCTGTTCGCCGAAAAAACCCGGGAACTGATCAGCCAGCAAGGCGTGGATGTGATCTTCGGCTGCTGGACTTCCGTGTCCCGCAAGTCCGTGCTGCCAGTGGTGGAAGAACTCAATGGCCTGCTGTTCTACCCGGTGCAATACGAGGGTGAAGAGTCGTCCAAGAATGTGTTCTACACCGGGGCCGCCCCCAACCAGCAGGCCATCCCCGCGGTCAACTACCTGATCAACGAACTGGGTGTGGAGCGCTTCGTGCTGGCCGGTACCGATTATGTGTACCCGCGCACCACCAACAAGATCCTGGAAGCCTACCTGAAGTCCAAGGGCGTGGCCGACAAGGACATCATGATCAACTACACCCCGTTCGGGCATTCCGACTGGCAGTCCATTGTCAGCGACATCAAGGCCTTCGGTAACCAGGGCAAGAAAACCGCGGTGGTCTCCACCATTAACGGCGATGCCAACGTGCCCTTCTACAAGGAACTGGGCAACCAGGGCGTCAGCGCCCAGGACATTCCCGTGGTGGCCTTCTCCGTGGGTGAAGAGGAATTGTCCGGCATCGACACCGGCCCGCTGGTGGGTCACCTGGCCGCCTGGAACTACTTCCAGAGTGTCTACAACGACGCCAACGATGCCTTCATCGCCCAGTGGCACGACTTTACCCAGGACGACAAACGGGTCACCAACGATCCCATGGAAGCCACCTATATCGGTTTCAACATGTGGGTGAAGGCCGTAGAAAAAGCCCAATCCACGGACACGGATAAAGTGGCGGAAGCCATGATCGGCATGGAAACCCCGAACCTGACTGGCGGTATGGCGGTGATGAACGAAAACCACCATCTGTCCAAGCCGGTACTGATCGGCGAAATCCAGGATGACGGCCAGTTCGCCGTGGTCTGGGAAACCGACGGTCTGGTGAAAGGGGATGCCTGGTCCGATTACCTGCCCGGCTCCAAGGACCTGATTTCCGACTGGAGCGCGCCGACGAAATGCGGCAACTACAACACCAAGACCCAGCAGTGCCTTGGCAGCAAAGCCATGCAGTAAACGATCCGACCCTCTCCGGTTATCCGTGTGCGCAACGCGCACGCTGATAACCGGCTTTTTTCGATACACCCAGTCTGTAAGGAGCCCACTATGGGTCACGCTATTGGCCGGTTTTTGACAACCCTGCTGCTGGCAGCGTTGTGCAATACGGTGCTGGCCGACCTGGCCACAGACACAGGCCCGGCCCCAGGCCCCGGCCTCCACGATATTCTCAACCAGTTGGCCAGCCGCAGCTTTGACGACAAGGAAGCGGCCATTCGCCAACTGGCCGAGCAGGACCACCCGCGCGTGGTGCCTTTGCTCAATGCCCTGATGAACCGCGACCTGGTGCAACACCGGGACAGCGGCGCCATTTTACTGGGTCGCAAGAACAGTGACGGCTGGCTGCTGCTGGACCCCGTCAGCGAAGCCGAACAACAGCAGGTGGGATCACGGGATGCCCGCCCGGTGGTGATCAATAACCGCCTGCGTACCGTCATCAATAATCAACTGGCCCTGCGCGACCTGGCCAGCCCGGACAGCGAGCAACGCTATCAGGCCGCCGGCCAGCTGATCGGTAATGCCGACCCGGAAATGCTCTCGGCACTGACAGCCCGCCGGGCCAAGGAAACCGTTGCCCGGGTACAGGACCGTATTGATGTGGCCCTGAACATTGCCACCCTGGACAACGACGATCTGGCCGCCCGCCTGAATGCCATCGACGCTCTGGCCGACAGTCTGCATCCGGCGGCCAAGAACGCCCTGCGCGACCGGGTGGCTGCCAGCGACAACCCGGCGGAAATGCGCGCGGCAGAAAAGGCGCTGGCCCGCATCGAAGCCCGCATCGAACGCTACCAGACCGCCGACACCCTGTTCTTCGGCCTCAGCCTGGGCTCGGTGTTGTTGCTGGCTGCGATCGGCCTGGCCATCACCTTCGGGGTGATGGGGGTGATCAACATGGCCCACGGCGAACTGATCATGATCGGCGCCTACACCACCTATGTGATTCAGCAGCTGTTGCCCAACAGTCACGAATGGTCGCTGCTGATCGCCATTCCTGCCGCCTTTATGGTGTCGGCCCTGGTGGGCATTCTGATTGAGCGCTTTGTGATCCGTTTCCTGTATGGCCGCCCCCTGGAAACCTTGCTCGCCACCTTCGGGGTGAGCCTGATTCTGCAGCAGGCGGTGCGGGTGATCTTCTCGCCCCTGAATCGCACCGTGGTGACACCGGAATGGATGAGTGGCGCACTGGAAATCAACCCGGTGTTCTCACTGACCTATAACCGCCTCTACATCATTTTCTTTGCCCTGGCCGTGTTTCTGGCCCTGCTCACGCTGCTGAAGAAAACCCGCCTGGGCCTGCAGGTCAGAGCTGTCAGTCAGAACCGGACCACCGCCCGCGCCATGGGGATTCGTAGCGAGCGGGTCAATGCGCTCACTTTCGGTCTGGGTTCCGGTATCGCCGGCATCGCCGGGGTGGCCCTGGCACAGCTCACCAATGTGGGGCCCAACCTGGGTCAGAGCTACATCATCGATTCCTTCATGGTGGTGGTGTTCGGCGGTGTCGGTAATCTGTGGGGCACTCTCACCGCCGCCTTCAGCCTGGGGATCGCCAACAAGCTGCTGGAGCCCATGGCCGGAGCCGTGCTGGCAAAAATCATCGTGCTGATCTTCATCATCCTGTTTATCCAGCGCAAACCACGGGGTCTGTTCCCGCAACGTGGCCGGGCCGCGGAGGAGTAATATGCGAGACTCAACCTTCAAAAGTGCCTTCAGTGATCGCACCGCGAAAACCTTTATGGGCGTCCTGCTGGGCGCCACCCTGGTGGTGACCCTGCTCAACCAGTTTTTCCCGCCGGACTCGCCACTGCACGTGAGCGCCTACACCGTCACCCTGCTGGGCAAGTACCTGTGTTACGCCCTGCTGGCCCTGTCGCTGGATCTGGTGTGGGGTTATTGCGGCATTCTCAGCCTGGGTCATGGGGCCTTCTTTGCCCTGGGTGGCTATGCCATGGGCATGTACCTGATGCGCCAGATCGGCGACCGGGGCGTGTACGGCAATCCGGAGTTGCCCGACTTCATGGTGTTCCTCAACTGGAGCGAGCTGCCCTGGTACTGGCAGGGCTTCGACCAGTTCTGGTTTGCCGCCTTGATGATCCTGCTGGTCCCCGGCCTGCTGGCCTTCGTATTCGGCTGGCTGGCATTTCGTTCCCGGGTTACCGGCGTCTATCTGTCGATCATCACCCAGGCACTCACCTATGCCCTGATGCTGGCCTTCTTCCGCAACGAACTGGGCTTTGGCGGCAACAACGGTCTTACCGACTTCAAGGAACTGCTGGGCTTTTCCCTGCAGTCCGACAGCACACGTGTGGGCCTGCTGATCGCCACCTCCCTCTCTCTGGCCATGGCCTTTGTGCTGTGCCGCTGGATCACCGGCAGCAAGCTGGGCCGGGTGGTCATGGCGGTGAGGGATGCGGAATCCCGAGCCCGTTTTGTGGGTTACCGTACCGAACATTACAAACTGTGGATCTTCACCGTCAGCGCCATTCTGGCCGGCATTGCCGGGGCGCTCTATGTGCCCCAGGTGGGCATCATCAACCCGGGGGAATTCTCGCCGCTCAATTCCATCGAGCTGGTGGTCTGGGTAGCGGTAGGCGGACGCGCCACCCTATATGGCGCGGTGATCGGCGCCATCCTGGTCAACTACGGCAAGACCGTTTTCACCGGCGTTATGCCCGAGGCCTGGCTGTTTGCCCTGGGCGGGCTGTTCGTGGCGGTTACCGTATTTCTGCCCCAGGGTCTGGTGGGTCTGGTCAGCCAGAGATGGGCGGCTCTGCGCAAACAATTCCCGCCAAAGAAAACAAATAACGACACCCTCACCCCGGCAGAAGGAGAGGCTCCATGAGCGCACTGGATAACCTGCGCGACACCTTTCGCCGCGACCAGGTCTTCGATTTCATGCGCCAGGGCACCCGTGCCGTGGCGCCCGGTCAGCTGGATTCCGGTAGTGGCAAGAACATTCTCTATCTAGAAGATATCACCGTCAGTTTTGACGGCTTCAAGGCCCTCAATGATCTGACCCTGTACATCCAGACCGGCGAACTGCGCTGCATCATCGGCCCCAACGGCGCGGGCAAATCCACCATGATGGACGTGATCACCGGCAAGACCCGACCGGATAGCGGCACCTGTTTTTTCGGTCAGACCCTGGACCTGACAGCCATGAGCGAAACCGACATCGCCATGGCCGGCATCGGTCGAAAATTTCAGAAACCCACCGTGTTCCCCGAACACACCGCCTTTGAAAACCTGGAGCTGGCCATGAATGGTCCCAGAGGGCCCTGGCATTCCCTGTTCACCCGATTAAGCGGCGAACAGACAAACTGGATCGAGGACACTCTGGCCACCGTGGGTCTGCTTGAAGACCGACACAAGGTGGCGGGCCTGCTTTCCCACGGACAAAAGCAGTGGCTGGAAATCGGCATGGTGCTGATGCAGAAACCACAACTGCTGCTGGTGGATGAACCCATCGCTGGGATGACCCGCCAGGAAGTGGAACGCACCGGCGAACTTCTGAAAAGCCTGGCCGGCAAACACTCGGTGGTTGTCGTCGAACACGATATGGAATTCATCCGCTCCATCGCCAGCACCGTCACCGTGCTGCACCAGGGCAGCGTACTGGCGGAAGGCACCATGGAGCAGGTGCAGAATGATCCCAAAGTCATCGAAGTTTACCTGGGCGAATAACAGCCCCCTGTAGGAGCGCCGCTCTCTGTGCTCTGCCATTATGAGGCTCAAGCATCCAGTTTTGAGTTACGAGAAGCGAGTCTCGAAAGGCAAAAGATTTTTGGGTTTTCGCAACTCGTTACTCGCTTCTCGGCACTCTCAATTGAGCGAGGCATTCGTGCCTCATACTCGCAGAGCGCAGAGAGCGGCTTCGAAATACTGTTACGGAGTTAACACCGTGCTGAAACTGAACAACGTCAACCAGTACTATGGCGAATCCCACACCCTCTGGGATCTGGATTTGGGGCTAACCCAGGGCGAATGCCTGTGCGTCATGGGCCGCAACGGTGTGGGCAAGACCACCCTGCTGAAAACCATCATGGGATTGTTACCGGTAAAAAGCGGCAGCATTGAATTCAACGGGCTCGATTATGCCAAACAAGCGGCGGAAGAACGGGCCCGGGCGGGAATCGGTTATGTGCCCCAGGGGCGGGAAATATTTCCGCTACTCACCGTGGAGGAGAACCTGGAAACCGGCCTGCAGGCCCGTCCGGATCGCAGCAGGAAAATCCCGGATCGCATCTACGAGCTGTTCCCGGTACTCCATGAAATGCGCAACCGCCGCGGCGGCGATCTCTCCGGCGGCCAGCAACAACAACTGGCCATCGGCCGTGCCCTGGCGCTGGACCCGAAACTGCTGATCCTTGATGAACCCACCGAAGGGATTCAGCCCAATATCGTCGACATGATCGGCCGGGTGATTAAAACCCTGAACAAGGAAGAAGGCCTCACCGTGTTACTGGTGGAACAGAAGCTGCACTTCGCCCGTGCCACCGCCGACCGTTTTGCCATTCTCGACCGTGGCAGCAAGGTGGCGGAAGGTGAGATGGGCGAGTTGGATAATACCTTGATCAAGAGCTATCTGACCGTTTGATCATCAACACTCCCCTTTGACGTAGGAGCGTCGCTGGCGGCGCGATTCCATAGGCTGATATCGCGCCGCCAGCGACGCTCCTACCGCAAAAATTGCCAGCTTCATAGGTTGGGTTGAGTGTAACGAATCCCGATATCAGGTACTGGATGGAGGTTGTTGGTTTTCGTTGTACTCAACCCAAACTATGCCACCAATGTTGATGACGATTATGCTGAACTGACGGGAATAAACCATTTGGGCTTGATACGACCGAAGTCCCTGCGACAGTGTTGTTTCAGGGCTTTCTTCGAGTCCAGCACATAAACGTCATCACCTTCGCGGAAAAACACCACCCAGTGCCAGAATGGCGTGCCGTTTTCCTGGTGCCATTTTATCGCCAGCAAGGCACGATCCGGCAGGTTCTCCCAGTCGCGAAATGGGGTTTCCCCCGACGACGCATGCAGACCATAGGTCTTCAGCAACCTGCGCACATAGTCCGTGTCGGACCACAAGCTACTGTCCTGCGCATAAATCCCCAGACTGTTTGCCCGGCGTTTCGCCTGCCCATAGCTGACACCGGCCAGTGCGGCCACCGCCGCGATACCACAGCCGGATATTTCTTCCTGAATCACCGCTTTCACGGGGTACTCCTGTGCGTCATTTCGGCTGACAGATTACACTGTGCACCTTCCCAACAAACAGGCGATCTCAATGCTCCACCGCTTGACCCAAATGTTTCCACTCTGGGCCCTGCTGTTTTCCCTGCTGGCGTACTGGCAACCGGCCCTGCTGGTGGGCGGCAAGGGGGCCATTGTGCCGTTACTGATGCTGATCATGTTCGGCATGGGCCTGTCGCTGACCTGGGAGGATTTTCAGCGGGTGCTGCGCCAGCCGGGCATCATTGGCCTGGGCCTGCTGCTGCAGTACAGCCTGATGCCACTGCTCGCCTTTGCCATCGGCATCGCCCTGCAGCTCCCCCAGGAATTACTGGTGGGGCTGGTGCTGGTAGGCGCCTGCCCCGGCGGCACCGCCTCCAACGTGATCGCCTATCTGGCCCGGGCGGATGTGGCTCTGTCAGTGGCCATTACCTTTGCCTCTACCCTGTTGGCGGTGGTTGCCACGCCATTGCTGACCTGGGTGTATCTGGGGGAGCGCATCCCGGTGCCCATTGATGGCATGCTGATTTCGCTACTGCAAATCGTGCTGCTGCCGGTGACCGTGGGCTGTTTTCTCAATACCCGTTTTGCCCGCCAGCTGGCACCGCTACGGGATGTCTTCCCGCTGGTATCCGTGGCCGCCATTGTGGTGGTCATCGGGATTATCGTCGCCCTGAACCAGGGCCATATTGCCCAAGCCGGCATGGCCATCTTTATTGCCGTGGTGGCCCATAACGGTCTCGGTCTGGCCAGCGGCTATGGCATAGCGCGCCTGCTTCGTCTGGACAAAAAGCGCGCCCGCACCCTGGCCATCGAAGTGGGCATGCAGAATTCCGGTCTGGGTGTGGCGCTTGCAGTAAAACACTTCAGCGCCATGGCCGCCCTGCCAGGGGCCCTGTTCAGCATCTGGCACAATCTGTCCGGATCGTTGTTGGCGACGATTTGGCGAAGAAAATCAGTGAACAGTGAACAGTGAACAGTGAACAGTGAACAGTGAACAGTGAACAGTGAACAGTGAACAGTGAACAGTGAACAGTGAACAGTGAAGGCTGCTTTTCCTGAATAGCCAGTCAAGGTTTTATTGTATTTTTCTACGCAAGAGGCCGCGCCCAAAATATGAGCGCAGCCTCTTGCATTGCAGATAACTGCTAACGCCAATCCGCGCCGCTGTTAACTATTCACTGTTAACTGTTAACTGCCTTTACGGCGCAAGCCGCTCCCGTACCCAACTCCCGTCTGCCTGTTTGCGATAGCGAAAACGATCATGCAATCGACTGGGGCGGCCATGCCAGAACTGGATTTCCGTGGGCATGATACGGTAGCCGCCCCAGTTGGCCGGGCGGGGGACCGGGGCTTGCGGATGTTGCGTCTGCAAAGCCTCCACTTCCGCTTCCAGCCATTCCCGGCTGGCGGGCTGGCTCTGAGGGGAGATGGCGGCGCTGATCTGGCTGGCATAGGGCCGCGACGCAAAATAACTGTCGGACTCTTCTTCATCCACTTTTCGGGCTTCACCGATCACGATCAGTTGCCGATCGAAGGGCTGCCAGAACATGGTGAACGATACCTTGGGGTTGGCCGCAATCTCTTCCCCCTTGCGGCTGTCGTAGTGGGTGAAAAAGGTAAAGCCACCGCCCTCGATTCCTTTCAGCAACACCACCCGGCTGGAAGGCTGGCCGTCAGCACTGACCGTGGCCAGGGTCATGGCGTTGGGCAAGGGCAGCCCGGCCTCAATGGCTTCATCCACCCAGCGCCGGGCCTGCTCCACCGGATCGGTGTGGAGGTTCGCTTCGCTCAGGCCCTCGGCATGATATTCTTCGCGCACGTCTTTCATGGTTTCCCCGGCAGTGAGACTGAGCCCGGAGTATAACGCCGAGACCGTGAAGACACCGAACCGGGATCAAGAAAAGTATGCTCGACACCTCTGCAGAAAACCGCCGGCGCCACCCGCTGGATCCACACCAGCCCGTGTGGCTGTTTGGCTATGGCTCGCTGATCTACAAGGCGGATTTTCCCTTTCTGGAACGCCGCCCCGCTACCATCCGCGACTGGACGCGCCGCTTCTGGCAAGGCTCCCACGACCATCGCGGCACCCCGGAAAACCCGGGCCGTGTGGTCACTCTGATACCAGCACCGGGCGCCCTCTGCACCGGGATGGCCTACCGCATCACCCCGGATGTGTTCGAGCATCTGGACCACCGGGAGAAAAATGGCTATTTGCGATTTCGCACCCCGCTGACCTTCGCCGATGGCGATCAGGCTGACGGCCTGGTCTACATCGCCACCGAGGACAATGCCGCCTTTCTCGGCCAGAGCGACGAGCTGCTGATTGCCCGTCACATTGCCACCAGCCACGGTCCCAGCGGCAGTAACCGGGACTATCTGCTGCAGCTTGCTGAAGCCCTGCGCGCCCTGGACGCTGACGATGAGCATGTCTTTACCATCGAGCAGCACCTGCTGAGCCTGTAGGCTTTGCCGTCTACCGTTGGAGCTTTGCTCGCAAAGCTCCAACGACCACCCTCACACCGTCTGCATGTACCGATCCCAATAGCCTTGCTGCGGCGCAATCTGCTCCACCACATCCACCCATAATCCGGAGGGGTCACGCAGGCCGAAGCGGCGCTGACCGAATGGCTCGTCGCTGAGCGGGTACGCCACCGGCCCCCCTCTGGACTGGAAATCCGCCAGCGCCTGGCGGGCATCCTCCACTTCGATCTCCAGACACATACCCAGTCCACTAAAGGTGTCCGGACCCGGCGGTGCCGAGGGATGATCCGGACTCATAAACGCCACCACGCTGCCCTGCTGCGCGTCTCCCAGCAGTACAAACCAGTCGCTGTCGAACAACACATCCAGACCAAAATACCGCTGCCAGAAATCCCGGCAGGCCACTTTATACTCGGTCACCACAATGGGGTAACGGTCGCGGATCTTCATCGGATACCTCCTTGGGATAAAACAGACTATTAGTCTGTTTTGAGAAAATAAAAACAAACTGATAGTCTGTTTGTCAACCGGAAGAGGATTTCATGGCCACCAATGCCCAACGCCGCGCCCAAACCCGCGGCTGCCTGATCAATGCTGCCCGTCACCTGTTTGCCGAACAGGGCTACGCGGACACCAGCACCGAGACCATTCTGTCCGGCGCCGGGGTCACCCGGGGCGCCATGTACCACCATTTCCGCAACAAGGCAGAGCTGTTCGAAGCGGTCTGCGATCTGCTCAGCCGGGAAGCCATGGTCGCCATCGAAAAGGCGGTGGCCGGGCAGCGCGGCAGCCTGGCCACGTTAAAAGCCGGCAGTCTGGCCTGGGTAGACTTCATGGCGCGGGACGATGTGCGACGCATCCTGGTGGTCGAAGCCCCCTCCGTGCTGGGCCAGGAACGCTGGCGAGCCCTGGACGAGCGCTACAGCTTCCCGCTGTTGTGTGAAGGCATCCGTGAAGCCATGAAAGAAGGCGCCCTGCAGTTTTCCGGCAGTGCCGAAGGCCTGGCCGTGCTGCTTAACGGCGCCATGAATGCGCTGGTACTGAATGATCCCCGGGCCGACAATCAGCCCAGACTGCGCCAGGATCTGCTGGCCCTGTTCGATTGCTTTCGCGGAGAGAGCCCATGAGCGCTTGCCCCTGCCAGTCCGGACTGGACTACGCACATTGCTGTCAGCCCCTTCACCAGGGCAAACCCGCCGCATCGCCAGAAGCGCTGATGCGCTCGCGGTTTTCCGCCTTTGCGCTGAAAAATACCGATTACATCGCCCAGAGCTGGCACCTGAGCCAGCGCCCCCCTGGACTGAATCTTGATGATGACCCTCAGTGGCTTGCCCTGGAAATTATCGCCAGCGGTGAAGAGGGCGATACCGGCTGGGTCCACTTTCGCGCTACCAGCAAGGATCGCCAGGGCTTGAGTGTGCTCGAGGAACGCTCCCGTTTCGTGCGCGAAAACGGCCACTGGTATTACCTGGACGGCACGCCCTCGGTAATCCCGCTAAAGCGCGGCCGAAATGACCCTTGCCCCTGCGGTAGCGGAAAAAAATTCAAGAAGTGTTGTGGGTGAGGGAAGTAGCGAGAAACGAGTCACGAGGCGCGAAAGGCAGCATCAATTTGCTTCACGTTTCTCGTAACTCGTCACTCGCGCTTATTCCTCTTTCCCTGGATTAGCGGGAAAAGGACAGCAAGCCATCTTCCACGGGTTCCTCAAGAAGCATGTGCTTGTCTTTGCTGTAATGGTTCATAACCTTCCAGGGATGGTGACGTCCCTGGCGCGGCAGCTTATGACTGGAGCGCTTCACATAGCCGGAAGCCAGGGCATCCATGATTGACCTGTCCGCCAATGTCAGATCGCTGTCCCCTTGCGGAGTTACCACCGCCATGCCCTCCGAATCCATATAATTGAGCAGACGGCAAATATAGGCCGACGCAATATCCGCCTTCAGGGTCCAGGAGGCATTGGTGTACCCGAAAATCCAGGCCATGTTCGGCACCCCTTCCATCAGCACGCCCTTGTAGGTCATCCGTTCACTGACATCCAGGGGAGCACCATCGATGGAAAGCTCCATGCCTCCCAGTACCTGCAAGTTCAGACCGGTGGCGGTAACAATGATATCCGCCTCCAGTTCGCGGCCGGATTTCAGACGGATACCGTTTTCCGTAAAGGTATCAATGTGGTCGGTGACGATGTCCGCTTTGCCCTCACGCAAATCCCGGAAAAGATCCGCATCCGGCACCGCACAGAGTCTCTCGTCCCAGGGTTGATAGACAGGCTGAAAGTGGGTCATGTCGAAATCTTTTCCCACATGGCGCCGGACATTGGACAACAAAAGCTTGCGGGTAAAATCGGGATACTTTTTTGCCAACAAATAAATCAAACGCTGCAGTTTGATATTCCGCCAGCGGGCCATGCGATACACCCAGCCAGACGGCAATACACGGTCCAACCATTCAGAAAACTTGTCATAGGCGGGCACCGAAAAAATATAGGACGGGGAGCGTTGCAGCATGGTGATATGCGCGGTCTCTTCCGCCATGGCGGGAACCAGCGTAACGGCGGTGGCGCCGCTGCCGATCACCACCACTTTCTTGTTTCGGTAATCCAGATCCTCGGGCCATTGCTGGGGATGCACGCAGGTCCCCTGAAAACGTTCCATGCCGGGAAATTCCGGCAGATAACCCTGATCATAATTGTAATAGCCGGTACAGCCGATCAGGAAACGGGAGCGGAATGTTTCTGTCTCTCCATGACGTTCCTGTCGCGCAGTCACCGTCCATATTTTTTTATCGGAAGACCAGTCCGCGCCGGTAATCGTCAACCCGTAATGAATATGCTGGCTGACTCCGAATTCGTCAGCCGTTTCCTTGATATAATTCCGAATGGAAGGGCCATCCGCCAGCACCTGCAACTCATTCCACGGACGAAAGCCGTAACCGAAACTGAACATGTCCGAATCGGAACGGATACCCGGATAGCGAAAAAGATCCCAGGTTCCCCCCATGGCCTGCCGGCGTTCCAGAATGGCAAACGTCTTGTCGCTGCACGCTTTCTGGAGATGACAGGCGGCGCCGATGCCGGACAATCCGGCACCAATAATCAGCACGTCATACTCTCGAGAATCGTTGGATTTATCCATATCGTCTCTCCCGAAATATTGAGCGATGCATTCGCTATCTTTCACCGGCTTGTTGGGGAAACGGCGCTGCGACCGTTTTTTCTATCCCATCGTACCTTTATGTCTTAAACAATCCTTTTATGATCTTTCTTAAAATGCAAATTATTGCCGCAAAAAATGCAGGCAGGTTGCCAAGTTAATACAAACCATGGCTTGGCCACCCGCAACATTGGGTATAGCGTAAAAGTCACAACCTGGCATGTAGGGTGGAGAGATGAAATCAGCAGAACAAACCACCGCTTTTTCTGACTGGCACGACGGCAAGCGTTACCTTTGGTTACTCAGCCCCGCCATCCCGGCGCTGGCTGTTTCGTTTCTACTCATTTACCTGTTTATCTGGGACTGGCCCGGTCTGCTATGGGGTGGTCCCTTCCTGGTGTATGGCCTGATCCCGTTTGCCGACTGGCTCATCGGTACCGACACCAACAACCCCCCGGAGTCCGCCGTCCCACAACTGGAAGACGACAAGTATTACCGCCTGATCGTCTATGCCTATATTCCCATGCAATACCTGGCCACGATTCTGGGTGCCTGGCTGGTGGCCCAGGGACAAGTCCCGTTATGGGGTCTGGTCGGTCTTGTCTTCAGTGTCGGCGCGGTGAACGGGATCGCCATCAACACTGCCCACGAGCTGGGACACAAGAAATCGAAAACCGAACGCTGGCTGGCCAAGATCACACTGGCGCCAGTGGCCTATGGTCACTTCTTTGTGGAGCACAACAAGGGCCATCACAAAAACGTAGCCACACCAGAGGACCCGGCCAGTGCCCGCATGGGGGAATCCTTCTGGCGCTTCCTGCCGCGCACCATGATCGGCAGCGTCAAATCCGCATGGCAGATTGAAGCCCAGCGCCTGTCACGTTGCGAAGAGCCACTGTGGTCACTGAAAAATGAAAACCTGCAGGCCTGGCTGATGACCGTGGTGCTGTTCGGGCTGTTGACCCTGTGGCTGGGCTGGATCGTATTGCCTTTCCTGCTGCTTCAGGCCTTCTATGGGGCCTCTCTGCTGGAAGTGATCAACTACATGGAACACTATGGCTTGCTTCGCCAGAAGAAGGCCGATGGCCGCTATGAGCGCTGCGAACCCAGACACTCCTGGAACAGCAACCATATCGTTACCAACCTGTTCCTCTACCAGCTGCAACGCCATTCCGATCATCATGCCAACCCTACCCGGCGCTTCCAGGCCCTGCGGCATTTCGACGACAGCCCGCAGCTGCCTTCCGGTTATGCCTCCATGCTGATGCCGGCCTATATCCCCTTTGTCTGGTACCAGAAAATGGATCCGCTGGTTTATCAGCATTACAAGGGCGACCTTAGCCAGGCCAATCTGCAGCCGGACAAGCGCGAGGAACTGCTGAAAAAATGGCAGCAGCCCGCCGTGACCTATCAAAGCGCCGACTCGGAACCGGATGTGGCAGAGGGTGCCGTGGCGGCTGCCCGTCAGGCGGAACAGGATCTCGATACCCCTCACCAGTTTCAGTGCCCCAACTGCGGTTACATCTACGACGAAAGCCGTGGCGAGGAAAATGAAGGCTTTCCTCCGGGCACCCGCTGGCTGCAGATTCCCAATGACTGGCCCTGCCCGGATTGTGCGGTACGCGAGAAAGTGGATTTCGTCCTCAAGCAACACTGAGAGGGCAACCCCGGCAAGCAATATCCCCCCCTGTGCGCCGGGGGTCTTTTACACCCGGGACGCCTTTCGCATGGCGAGAGGCGTGGTCTGAAACCAGCGGCGAAAGGTACGACTGAAGTTCGATGTATCCTGGTAGCCCAGCTGCTCGGCAATGCGCTCTATGGGCAGGGTGGTTTCCGTCAATAACCAGGCGGCCTGTTCACTTCGAACATCATCCAGTAATTCCTGGTAACGGGTATCTTCCGCTTTCAGTTTGCGAATCAGGGTGCGCGTGGACATGGCAAATTTCTCCGCCATGGCCTCCAGGGAAGGAAGCTCTCCCTGGCAATCCAGCAGCACCATGCTCACTTGCTGACTGAACGCGCCCCCCTTTTCCAGCTGCTTGAGCTGGTGTTCACAATCCCGAGTGGCATTGCGATGCATGGTCGGGTCTGCCGTCAGGCAGGGAGATCCCAGCTGCTCCGGCGGCATTTCAACCAGAAAGTTATCCGCACCGAAAATGACCGGACAGCCCAGCAAACGCTCATAGTGCGCCGCCCAGACGGGACGCGGGAAAGGCAGCTGGACCCGGGCTTCCCGAATCCGTCCGGCGGAAACCGCATCGGTCATCTGGAAGTAAGTGCCCAGCAGGGCCCCCAGCAGAAACTCCCGGCAGTCCCCCAGATCCACGTTTTCATGCAACCATAACTGGCCCCAGCCATCATGCTCCTCGAAGCGCAGCTGGATCAGTTGCAACCGCACTCCCACAAAGCGGGCCACCACTGACAGCAGGGTGCGCATATCCGGGGCCGATACCACCGCATAACCCAGGGCACCGTGGGCCGTCACCGGCGTATTCGCCCCGATCTTCAGCCCGATCCAGGGCTCTTCAGTCAGCTGCTGGGCCCGGCGTATCAAGCGGGACAGCTGCTCCAGACTCAGATAGCGATGCTCACTGAGCAGCTCTTGCCAGGCCAGCCGGGTACCGGAAAAAATATCCGCATCGCTGAAGCCTTCCTGCTTCAGATGGGCGCACAGCACCCGGCTGTAAGTGGGATGAATGGCCGGTTTGAGCCGATCCATTTGCTTGTCCACCATTCGCCACACTCCTGACCGTCATGATGCCCCAGCCTACCCCTAAACTGCCTGTTTAGTCTGTCACTTTATGACGATTTATTGCCACCTGACGGGGTGCCGGAGCGGCCGCGGCAGGCACACCATGGTGAAACTCGGATACCACTAACAACCAACGAGGTCATAGCATGAGCCAAGCTGGCGTCTTTATCGGCCCCTCCGGCGTCGAATACCGCGATCGCAAGCGGCATCTGTGGATTGTTTCCCTCTTTGTCCCGGGCACGGTTTTCCTGGGTCCGTTGATGGTGATGGCCACCGGCGAACCCTGGATGCTGTGGCTGCCATTGGCCTTCTATTACCTGGCCATTCCGCTGCTGGATATGCTGATTGGTGAAGATCAAAGCAACCCGCCGGAAGAGGTCGTGCCGCAACTGGAGGCCGACCCGTTCTATCGGCGCATGACCTATGCACTGGTCCCCATACTGCTGAGTGCCTATCTGTTCGGCATGTGGTTTGTTGGCACCCACTCACTGCCGCTGCATGGCATTATCGCCATGGTACTGCTGACCGGCACCATCTGTGGCGCCGCCGGCATCAACCTGGGTCACGAACTGGGCCACAAGAAAACCCGCACCGAACGCTGGCTGGCAAAGCTGGTGCTCGCACCGTTGGGCTATGGCCATTTCCCCATCGAGCACAACAAGGGCCACCACCGGGATGTGGCCACCCCGGAGGACCCGGCATCCTCACGGCTGGGGGAGTCCATCTGGAAATTCGCCCTGCGGGAAATTCCCGGCACCATGAAGCGGGCCTGGCAGCTGGAGAAAGGGCGGCTGCAGAAGGAAGGCAAGACAGTCTGGTCACTGCACAATGAGATCCTGCAGCCCGGCCTGCTCAGCCTGATCATCTGGGGCAGCATCATCGCCCTGTTTGGCTGGAAAATGGTGCCCTTCATTGCCGCCGTGACCCTGTGGTCCTACCTGCAGCTCACCTCCGCCAACTACGTGGAGCACTATGGTCTGCTTCGCCACAAGGATGACACCGGTCGCTACGAGCGCACCCAGCCCCACCACAGCTGGAACAGCAATCACATGTTTTCCAACTGGGCGTCCTTCCACTTGCAGCGTCACTCCGATCACCATGCCCACCCGGCACGGCGCTATCAGAGCCTGCGACACTTCGAGGATCTGCCGACACTGCCCAACGGTTACTTCGGCATGTTCCTGATCAGTTATGTGCCGCCCCTGTGGTTCAAGGTCATGGACCGGCGCATGCTGGAACACGCCGGGTATGACGCTGCCAACATCAACTTTGATCCGGCGCGCCGCGATGCGCTGATTCGCAAGTACCAGATCAAACCCTCGTCTTAGTAAAACCGGGTATGGCATTTGCCCCATCCTCCTTGGTGGGGCTTTTTTTATTCGCACACACCTACTCTAATTACAAAACGTAGGGTGCACTGAGCCTAAGGCGAACTGCACCGATCCGGCGCTTGATGGTGCAGTTCGCCCTAGGCTCAGTGCACCCTACGCAATCGGTGGCGACGGTCAGGCATTCATAAGCAAGGCGTCGCGAATCCGCGATGACTTTTTTGCCGGTTACGCTTACCCCTATCAATCCCTTAGGATAGGTCCATCATTGGACAGTCGTTCCGATTTCGCTTTGCGTTCATTGCCAAGGAGTTCCCATGAGTGATGCACAGTTTGACGTGGTGGTGTTCGGCGCCACCAGTTTTGTCGGCCAGATTCTCTGCCAGTACCTCACTGACACTTACGGGGTGGATGGGGATCTGAAATGGGCCGCGGCGGGCCGCTCCAAAGACAAACTGGAGCAGGTGAAAGCCCAACTGGGCCAAGCCGGCAGCGCGCTGCCCTTGCTCACCGCCGATGCCAACGATGCCGCCAGCCTGGATACTCTCTGCGCCCAGACCCGGGTGGTGATCTCCACCGTAGGACCCTATGCGTTGTATGGCGAACCCATGATCCGCGCCTGCGTGAGCAGCGGCACCGATTACTGCGACCTGACCGGCGAAGTGCAGTGGATCGCCGCCATGCTGGAAAAATATGAAGACCAGGCCAAACAGAGTGGCGCGCGCATCGTGCATTGCTGTGGCTTTGATTCCATTCCCTCGGACATGGGCACCTACTTCCTGCAGCAGCAGGCCCGGGCCCGCTTCAAGGCCCCCGCCACCCGGGTGAAAATGCGCGTCAAAGTGGCCAAGGGTGGCGTGTCCGGCGGCACCGTAGCGAGCATGATGAACATTGCCGAAGAGGCCGGCAAAGACCCGGCTCTGCGCAAGAAGCTGGCCAACCCCTACCTGCTGTGCCCGCCCAATCATGGCTTCAGTGCCCGTCAGGACAGCATCAGCATGCCGCGCAAGGATGACGACTTCGGCGCCTGGGCAGCACCGTTCGTAATGGATGCCATCAACAGCCGCATCGTGCATCGCTCCAACGCGCTTAACGGCAACGCTTACGGGGACAACTTCACCTATAACGAAGCCATGCTGGCCGGCCCGGGCATGGGCGGGCGCATGAAGGCTCTGGGGATCGGCACTGGCACCGGCCTGTTCTTTGCTGCCGCCGCCATCAAACCCACCCGCTGGCTGCTCAACAAATTCGTGGTGCCGCAACCCGGCGAAGGCCCCAGCCCGGAAGCCCAGAAAGCGGGGTTCTACGACATCCGTTTCTTCGGGGTGACCGACAATAACGACAGCATCCGCGTCAAAGTCACCGGCGATGCGGACCCGGGCTACGGCTCTACCGCCAAGCTGCTGGGGCAAGCCGCCGCCTGTCTGGCCCAGGATGTACCCGCCGATGCGCCCGGAGGGTTCTGGACCACATCGTCCCTGCTCGGTGATTCACTGCTGAAACGCCTGCAGGAAAAAGCCGGCATGACCTTCACCGTGATCGACTGATACCGGCACGTCTCGACTTCCCGGGAACCATAAAAAAAGCGGGCCGCTGGCCCGCTTTTTTTGTGTGCTGGAACCGCTAGCGGGAATTACATCCCCAGGCGCGGACCATACATTGCTGACCTCCCCGGCTACGGCAATACTGCAAGGCGGTATTCTGCGCCTGCCCACCATTGGACGCGGTACCCCAACCATAGACCGTGCTGCCCCGCGCCTGGTCCGCGGCGTAGGCCGCACAGCCGGACGAAAAGGTCTGTACCACCCGGCAACCATAACCGCATTCACTCAAGGCACGACTCTGCGCTTCCGACAGGGTGCCGTAGTCATAGCTGAAGCCGTATTGATCTCCCTGATTGCTATCGATCGCCAGGGCACCGTTCGCTCCGGCGACGGATGCCATTGCCAGGGATAGCAGCAAAACCAGACTCTGAATGTTCATGATGTCCCTCTCCTTGGTGTTCTCATTGTGTGAGATCCGTGAATCAGCTTAGGCGCTGGCTGCAACGGGCACATCCCCTATATGAGGTATCAACCATGGGGCCGGGGAAACTTCCTCAGAGAGATTCTCTCAGAACGGAAACCTGATGGGGTGGATACCCCCGGATAATCCTCCACCCCGGCGCATCATTGATCCTGCTGTTGGGTCGGGGCGCCGGCCAGGGCGCGGTACACGGCCACCATGGCCAGCACCACATCGGTCTGACTGCGTACCCGGGCATCCCGGGTGGCGGTCAGTTCCTGCTCCGCGGCAAGCACCTCAAAGTAGCCGATAAAACCACGCTCATAGCGGGTGCGGGCCAGCTCGGCGGCCTGCTCGGCATTCTCTGCTGCCTGCTCCAGATGCCCGGCCCGCTGGCGGGCGCGCTGGTAACGGACCAGGCGCGTCTCGGTGTCTTCCAGGGCCGACAGCACCGCCTGCTGGTAATCCGCCAGGGCGGCGCGGCTGTCCGCGTCGGCGGCATCGATACGCGCCTTGACCTTGCCGTGATCCAGGAAGGTCCAGTCGATGCCCAGCGCCACCCGCCGGGTTTCTGCCGGGCCGCTGAACAAATCGCTGCTGTCCGCCGCCACCGAGCCCAGCAGACCACTGAGGGTAAAGCGCGGGAACAGGTCCGCCGTGGCCACCCCGATGCGGGCGGTGGCCGCGGCCAGGCGCCGTTCCGCCGCCGCAATATCCGGGCGACGGCGCAGTACATCGCCGGGGCTGTCCACCGGGATCACCGGCAGCGTTCCCGGCAAACCCGTATCTCTCTCCAGTGTGGCAATCAACGCCGCCGGCGGCTGGCCGGTGAGCACGGCGATGCGATGCATGGCAGCACGGATACCGGCGCGCAGGGTGGGCAACGCTGCCCGGGTGCGCTGTAGCTGGGAGCGGGCGCGAACCCGGTCGAACTCGGTACCGCGACCGGCATCCACCCGGGCAGACACGATATCCAGGGTCTCCTCCTGCAGGGCCACGTTCTGCTCGGCCACCTGCAACTGCTGTTGCAGCCCGCGCAGCTCGAAGTAGCTGCTGGCCAGTTGCCCCACCAGCGCCACCTGCAACGCGCCCAGGTCGGCACCGGCGGCTTGCAGCTCCGCCTGTTGCGACTGGGTGGCCCGGCGCAATCGACCGAACAGATCCAGCTCCCAGTTGGCGGCGAGGCCGGCCTGGTACCGTTCCACCCGTTCCGGGCCGGCACCGGGCGGGGTGCGCTCCACGTCCGCCAGTTGCTGCTCGGCGCCGCTGGCACTGGCAGTAATGCTGGGCCACTGCTCACGCTTGGCGCCATACAGCAACGCCGCAGCACGATCGTAGCGGGCCAGGCCCGCCTGCAGGCTGTGGTTGGCGGCCAGGGTCTGGTCGATCAGTTGCCCCAGCAGCGGGTCCTCGAAGCCTGCCCAGAACTGCTGCTCGGCCTGCTCCCGGGATGCCGCCGTTGTCTCGGCAGCATTGAAAGCGTCCGGTTCCGGCGTGGGCGGCGCCTGATAGTCCGGGCCCACGGCACAGGCACTCAGCAACAGAGTGACCGCGGCGACAGAAAACTTACGCATGGCTCTCTCCTTCAAGGCGACCATGGGGATCGCCATCCATGGTGGATGCATGCTGGCTCACCGGCGGCTTGCCGCCGGCCAGCTTGCGCAATGCCACATAAAACACCGGCGTCAGGAACAAGCCGAACAGGGTCACCCCGAGCATGCCGAAGAACAGGGCCACACCCAGTGCCTGACGCACTTCCGATCCGGCACCACTACCCAGCACCAGCGGTACCACGGCAGCGGTAAAGGTGATGGACGTCATGATGATGGGCCGCAGCCGCAGGCGGCAGGCTTCCAGCGCCGCGTCCACCACACCCCTGCCCTGCAGCTCCAGCTCGCGGGCAAATTCCACGATCAGGATGGCGTTCTTGCAGGCCAGCGCGATCAACACCACCAGGCCCACCTGCACGAAGATGTTGTTGTCGCCCTGGAAATACCACACACCGAGCAGCGCCGAGAGCATGCACATGGGCACGATCAGGATGACCGCCAGCGGCAGGGTCCAGCTTTCGTAGAGAGCAGCCAACACCAGGAACACCAGCAGGATCGACAGCGGGAACACCAACAGCGCGGCATTGCCCTGGGTGGCCTGCTGATAGCTCAGGTCGGTCCATTCGAACGTCATGCCGGCGGGCAACACGTCTTCGGCGATGTTGCTCAGCACGTCCATGGCCTGGGCGGAGGACAGCATGGTGGGGTCCGCCTCACCGGCCAGGTCCGCTGCCGGGTAACCGTTGTAGCGCAGCACCGGGTCCGGACCGAAATCCTCGCTGATGGTGACCATGGAGCCGATGGGCACCATCTCGCCATGGATGTTGCGGGTCTTCAGGTTGGCGATGTCGGCGACGCTGTCACGGAACGGCGCATCCGCCTGGGCGATCACCTGCCAGGTGCGTCCGAAACGGTTGAAGTCGTTCACGTAGGTGGAGCCCAGATAGGTCTGCAGGGTATCGAACAACCCGGTGAGCGGAACGCCCTGGGCCTTGGCCCGTTCACGATCCACTTCCGCATTCAGCTGCGGCACATTGGCCTGGTAGCTGGTGATCGGGAAACCCATGCCCGGTGTCTGGGCGATCGCATTCTGGAATGCATTCACCGCGTTCTGCAGCTCGCCATAGCCCAGGTTGCCGCGATCCTCGATGAACATCTGGTAACCATTGCCATTACCCAGACCGAGAATCGGCGGCGGCATAAAGGAGAAGGCAAAACCTTCCTTGAGGCCGGCGATGCGCCCGTTGATTTCTTCATTGATCTGCGCGGCAGTCCGGCTGCGCTGATCAAAGGGCTCCAGCGGGAAGAACACCAGGCCAGTATTGGACGTGTTGGTGAACTGCAGGGCGTTGAGCCCCGGGAAGGCCACCGCATGGGATACGCCTTCGGTCTCCATGCCGATATCCACCACCCGCTGCAGCAACTGGTCCGTGCGCTCCAGAGACGCGCCTTCCGGCAGTTTTACCCCGGCGATCAGATACATCTTGTCCTGGGTGGGAATAAAGCCCGGCGGCACCACCTTGAACATCAACCCGGTGCCCGCCAGCAACAGCGCATAGATCACGAACACCATGCCGCGGTGTCGCAGGGAACGGGCCACACCACTCTGATAGCGCTCCGAACTGGCGTTGAAGAAGCGATTGAACGGCCGGAACAACCAGCCAAACAAGGCATCGATGATTTTGGTCAGGCGATCCTTCGGCGCGCTATGAGGCTTGAGCAGCATGGCTGCCAGCGCCGGCGACAGGGTCAACGAATTGATCGTGGAAATCACCGTGGAAATGGCGATGGTCACTGCAAACTGCCGGTAGAACTGCCCGGTAACCCCATCCAGAAATGCCATGGGCACAAACACCGCACACAATACCAGGCCGATAGCCACAATGGGGCCGGACACTTCCTTCATGGCCTGGTGGGCAGCGGCCAGGGGCGTCAGCCCTTCCTCGATATTCCGCTCCACGTTTTCCACCACCACGATGGCATCGTCCACCACAATGCCGATGGCCAACACCAGCCCGAACAGGGTCAGGGTGTTGATGGAATAGCCGAGCAGATAGAGCGCCGCGAATGTCCCAACGATGGAAATGGGCACCGCCAGCAAGGGGATGATGGACGCCCGCCAGGTCTGCAGGAACAGGGTCACCACGAGCACGACAAGCAGTACCGCCTCCAGCAGGGTCTTGATGACTGACTTGATGGAATCACTGACAAAGATGGTGGTGTCATAGACGGTTTCGTAATCCACCCCGGCCGGGAAACGGGTGGCGATTTCGTCCATGGTGCTGACCACCTGATCGCGAATTTCCAGCGCATTGGCGCCAGGGGCCTGGAAAATACCGATGGCCACCGCATCCTTGCTGTCCAGTTGCGCACGCAGGGTGTAATCACCGGCGCCCAACTCCAGACGGGCCACATCGGAAAGACGAACGATCTCGCCATCGGTGCCCGTCTTGATGATGATGTCACCGAACTCTTCCACCGTGCGCAGACGGCCCTGGGCATTGATCAAAGTCAGAAAATCACTGCTCGGCATGGGCTCGGCGCCCAGCTGACCGGCGGACACCTGCACGTTCTGTTCGCGCATGGCGCCCACCACATCCGCCGCGGTCAGACTGCGGGCGGCAATCTTGTCCGGGTCCAGCCAGGCACGCATGGCGTAGTCACCCCCACCGAAAACCTGGGCATCGCCCACACCGCGAATCCGCGCCAGCGCATCACGGACATGCAGGCGGGCATAGTTGCGCAGGTAAAGCGTGTCGTAGCGGCCGTCCGGGGAAGTCAGGTGCACCACCATCAGGAAGGTGGGCGACTGCTTCTGGGTGGTGACCCCTTGCCGCCGCACATCCTCGGGCAACCGTGCCAGCGCCTGGCTCACCCGGTTCTGTACCCGCACGGTGGCATCGTCCGCATCGATATCCGGGCGGAACGTCACCGTCATCTGCAGCACACCATCGGACCCGGCCACGGACTTGAGGTACATCATCCCCTCAACGCCGTTGATGGATTCCTCCAGCGGCGTGGCCACGGTTTCGGCAATCACCTTGGGGTTGGCGCCGGGGTACACCGTACGTACCACCACCGACGGCGGCACCACTTCCGGGTATTCACTCACCGGCAGGCTGGGCAGCGAGATCAGGCCCACCGCAAAAATGATGATCGACAACACCGCGGCAAAGATCGGCCTGTCGACGAAAAAACGCGAGAAATTCATGGCAAAAGACTCCTGTCAGCCGTGCCGACGCACAGCCGCGCTTTGTCGTTCCCTTGCCGGGCGATTACCCGGCGTTGATGGATTACGGTTGCGCTACCGCGATGGCAGGCTGCTCGTCATTGGCAGAACGCATGGCCACCTGGTTGGGCTGCACCGGCATGCCATCGCCAAACACTTTCTGGATACCGTTGACGATCACCCGGTCGCCGCTCTCCAACCCCTGATGAATCACCAGCAGATCCTCCACCGACCGGCCCGGTGTCACCTGACGGCGCACCACCTGGTTGTTGTCGTCCACCACGTAGACAAAACGACGGTCCTGATCAGTCATCACCGCCTTGCGGCTGACCAGCAGGGCGCGGTCCAGTTTGGCCACCGGCATTTCCACCCGCGCGAACTGCCCCGGCTTAAAAATGCCATCCGGGTTGTCCAGCACCGCCCGGTACTGCAGGGTGCCGGTGCCGCTGTTGAGACGGTTGTCGATAAAATCCAGCGTGCCACGGTGCGGATACCCGGCTTCCCCGGACAGGCCGATCCGCACCGTGGCGGACTTCCCCGCGCCAGGCACCCGCAGGCTTTCGAACGCGGATTGCTCATCGGCCTCGAAATAGACATGCATGGGATTCACCGATACCAGCGTGGTCAGCAGGGTCTGGTCCGCATTGGCCAGATTGCCCCGAGTCACCATGGCACGGCCGGTACGGCCATCCACCGGGGCAGTAACGCGGGTGTATTGCAGATCCAGCTCCGCCGTATCCACCGCCGCACCAGCGGCATTTACCAGCGCTTTGGCACTGAGCAGGGCAGCACTGCGCTGGTCATATTCCTCACGGGAGATGGCGCGACTTTCCAGCAGGGTTTTCGCCCTGCCCGCTTCGCTCTTTGCCAGTTCCAGCTGGCTTCTGGCCTGCTCCAGCTCTGCGCGAGCCGCCTGCAAACGTGCCCGGTAAGGACGCGGATCGATCTGGAACAACAGATCACCGGCCTTCACCAGCTCCCCTTCCTCGAACGCCACCTGGTCGATATAGCCACTGACCCGGGGCCGCAGCTCCACGGTTTGCGGCGCCACTACCCGGCCGGTAAAGGATTCCCAAAGCGTCACCGGCTCGGCAATCACCCGGGCCACATCCACCTCCGGCGCCGGCATCTGTTGTCCGGCTTCACTACGGGCATCGCAACCGGCAAGAAACACGGCCGCCATCAATGCCACCAATAGTGCCCAATAGACACCGGCACCACTGGCGCTTTCGCCACTCAAACTTTCCATCTCCGCAACTCCTGTTATCACCACCCAGCTCTGCCGAGTTATCGAATACCCACGACAACAATCGACAGCGCACAAAAAAACGGGATGACTGGTTCTCTGGTGAAGCCAATCACCCCCAACAGATCAGCCACTCTATTTCCTCAAGCTAAGTTGAGGTCAATACAGATTCGACTCGGCCTTTTGCTATCTTCCTCATAGGCGCCGTCTCTGGCCGAACGCCAGACGGAACAGCAAACGATCACCAACAGATCGGCCAGTCAGGGAAGACACGATACGGAGAGGCACCAGTTCGGCGGTAGCGGGTTACTGCGTGAAGATTGCCCGATTCTGTTAGCAAGGCGAAAAGTGATAAAACCGGCAAGGGCGATCCGGCAATATGAAGGCCGCCTTGCATTGTAATTTCAGGCAAGTGACAACAACGAAGGAAGAAGTGAACGACCAGGCTGCATTCTCAAATGACCCTACACAAAGGCCGTTACCTCAAGCACACCGTATTGACCTGCCAGGATTTTGGACAAGCCGGGCGCCGTATCCCGGCTTGCCGTATCCACCAGGGTAGTCATGACGTATTGCCGGTTTCTGCGCAGTGATTGCCTGATCCTGCAGAAAGTGACTCAATGGGCACACGGGCTGGCAGCGCTCTGCGTATACTGCCGGCAACAGGAGGACAGGCCATGACCGTGACAACCCCGGAGTTACCCCGCAATCTCAGCGCCGGACCCCAGCAGCAACTGGCTGATATCGTCGGTCGCTGGGCCGATGGCAGCGGCATGCGCCAAACCGCTATCGAAGGTGTGGACTTGTATCGCTCTGATGGGCTGACGGCCTGCGGTTCCACCGTCTATGAACCCTCACTGATTTTTATTCTGCAGGGCACCAAGACCATTCAGCTCGGCGACCGGGAAATTGTCTATGGCCCCATGAGCTACCTGGCCAGTTCCGTGCATTTGCCGGTGCAGGGACAGATCGTCGATGCCTGCAAGGATCGCCCTTATCTCGCTGCCAAGATCACCGTGGATCCGCAGGAGGTAACGGACCTGGTGCTGGAACTGGGTGACAAGGTAGCCAGTTTCGACCCGGACAGTCCTTGCCCGGAAATCAGTTGCGGCCTGTGCATGTCCTACATGGACGAACGCATGCAGGGCGCCCTGTACCGACTGCTTAGCCTGCTGGATTCCCCCGAAGATATTCAGGTGCTGGCACCGCTGGCACGGCGGGAAATCATCTACCGGGCACTGATCGGCGAGATGGGCCCGCGCATGCGCAAGTTCGTGGCTGCGGACTCCCAGGCCAACCGGATTTCCCGGGTAATCTCCACCCTGCGTGGCCGGTACACCGAACCATTGCGAGTGAAGGAGCTGGCAGAAGAAGCCAACATGAGCGAGTCCACCCTGTTCCACAGCTTCAAGCAGGTCACTCGCATGTCGCCACTGCAGTTCCAGAAAAAACTGCGCCTCTACGAAGCCCGCCGCCTGATGCTCACCGAGGGCCTGGAAGCGGCCACCGCCAGCTACCGGGTAGGCTACGAAAGCCCCTCCCACTTCAGCCGCGAATACAGCCGCATGTTTGGCGCGCCACCGAAAGCGGATGTGTTGAAGTTGCGGGGGGAGCAGCAGGTAGTTAACAGTTAACAGCTCGCGAAACACTTTCTTTTAGGTTTAAACGACAGAGGCCGCGCCCAGACTGTGGGCGCGGCCTCTGTCGTTTTGAAAAAGAAAACCCTTTCTCGCGCAACTGTTAACTTTTCACTATTAACTGTTAACTCTTAAGCCGATATCCCGTCCTGAATATCCACCACACCAGAGCGATACAGATGGCCAGGAAGAACAGGGTCATGCCGATGCTGATGCCGATGTGTACGTCGGCGCTGCCGAAGAAGCTGTAACGGAAACCACTGATCAGGTAGACCACGGGATTGAACAGGGTCACGGTTTGCCAGAACGGTGGCAGCATGTCGATGGAATAGAAGCTGCCGCCCAGGAAGGTCAGCGGGGTAATGATCATCAGGGGAATGATCTGCAATTTCTCGAAGGTATCCGCCCAGATGCCGATAATGAACCCGAAAAGGCTGAAGGTAATCGCGGTAAGCAGCAGAAAGCCGAACATCATGAAGGGATGCTGAACCTCATAGTCCACAAAGAAGCGCGCCGTGATCAATATCAAAACGCCCAGTATCGATGACTTGGTCGCGGCTGCTCCCACATAACCGATGACGATCTCCACATAGGAGACCGGCGCCGACAGCACCTCATAGATCGTTCCCGAAAACGTGGGCATGTAGATACCGAACGAGGCATTGGAAATGCTCTGTGTCATCAGGGTGAGCATGATCAGGCCGGGGATAATAAACGCCCCGTAACTGACGCCGCCAATTTCCACCATGCGCGAACCAATGGCGGAGCCGAACACCACGAAGTATAGGGAGGTGGAGATCACCGGGGAGGCCACACTCTGCATCAGGGTGCGCCAGGTGCGCGCCATTTCGAACTTGTAGATGGCGCGAATGGAATAGATATTCAGTTTCATCGGGCCTCTCCGGCTGGGGTGGCGTTTTCCGTGGCGGGCTGGCCGTTGTGGACCAGGTCCACAAAGATATCTTCCAGGGAACTCTGTCGGGAATGCAGATCCTTGAACTCGATGCCCGCCGCATTCAATGCCCGCAGCAGCTCGGCAATGCCGGTGCTTTCCTGGTTGGCATCATAGGTATAAATCAGCCCATAGCCGTCGTCCGACAAGGCCAGCGCAGCGCTGCCCAGACCGGCTGGCAGGCTTTCCAGGGGTTCGGCCAAATGTACGGTGAGTTGCTTGCGACCCAGCTTCTGCATCAGACGGGCCTTGTCATCCACCAGGATAATTTCTCCCTGACGAATAATACCCACCCGGTCTGCCATCTCCTCGGCTTCCTCGATGTAGTGGGTAGTCAGGATAATCGTCACGCCCTGTTCGCGAAGCTGGCGCACCATCTCCCACATTTCCCGGCGCAATTCCACATCCACCCCGGCAGTAGGCTCATCCAGAAACAGGATCTTGGGTTCGTGGGATAGTGCCTTGGCGATCATTACCCGCCGCTTCATGCCACCGGACAGCATCATGATCTTGTTGTCCCGCTTGTCCCACAGGGACAGCACCTTCAGGACCTTCTCGATATGGGCATCGTTACGGGGTTTACCAAACAGGCCCCGGCTGAAACTCACCGTATCCCAGACCGTCTCGAAGGCGTCGGTGGACAATTCCTGGGGCACCAGACCAATGGCGCTGCGGGCTTCGCGATAATCGCGGACGATATCGTAACCGTCCGCCAGCACGGTACCACTGGACGGGTTGACGATACCGCAGATAATGCTGATCAGGGTGGTCTTGCCGGCCCCGTTGGGGCCCAGCAGGGCGAAGATTTCCCCGGCATGAATATCCAGATTGATGTGCTTGAGGGCCTGGAAACCACCCTGATAGATCTTGTTCAGGTCTTTCACGGAAATAACAGCACTCACCACTTTCTCCTTTGTTGGACCTGCTGACTCAGAGTCTCCCCTGAGCCGCCATATTATGCCCGAAATAACGCCCAACCGCTGGCAAGGCTGATAACGGTTTGGCAGCATAAGACCTTAACCTTGGTTAAGGTCAACGTTCATCAGCAAAGGCTTCCATCATGACCCTGTCCTGTGCAGACGATATTCACAAGGCTCTCACCGTTGGCGAGGTGGCTGAACGTAGCGGCGTGGCCGTTTCCGCCCTGCATTTTTATGAAAAAAAAGGCCTGATACAAAGCTCACGCAGTGCCGGCAATCAGCGCCGCTATCATCGCGATGTGTTACGCCGGGTGGCCGTCATCAAGGTGGCCCAGCGTATCGGCATCCCGCTGGCGGAAATTGCCGAGGCCCTGGCCGAGTTGCCCGATGGCCGCAGCCCCACCGCCCGCGACTGGAAGCGCATGTCCGCCAAATGGCGCATTCACCTGAACGAGCGCATCAATGACCTGACCGTACTGCGCGACCAGCTCAACGAATGTATCGGCTGTGGCTGCCTGTCCATCAAGGCCTGCCGGCTGCGCAATCCCTTTGACTCCCTCTCGGAGAAAGGCCCGGGGCCCCATTTCTAGGGGGGCTCAGGCTTACAGCGCCCTTGCGACCATGGTCGGCATTCATTTTGACATCTTCAGCGGGCACAATGTGATGCTGGCAACTTTCGCAATCAGGAGGCAGCATGAACAAGAATACCGTAACCGTGATTCCCGGCGACGGAATCGGACCGGATATCGTGGATGCCACGGTGCGGGTATTGAAAGCCCTGGATTGCGGCCTTGAATTCGAATATGCCATTGCCGGGCAGACCGCCCTGGACAAAGGGCTGGATCTGGTACCGGAAGAAACCCTGGCGGTGCTCCGCCGCAACCGCCTGGCCCTGAAAGGCCCGATCACCACGCCGGTAGGCGGCGGCTTCACGTCCGTAAACGTGACCCTGCGCAAGACCTTCGACCTGTTCGCCAACGTGCGCCCGGCCCTGTCCATTCCCGGGGTGAAGTCCCGCTATGACAACGTGGACATCATGACCGTGCGGGAAAACATCGAAGGCATCTATTCCGGCCTGGGCCAGACCGTCAGCGAGGATGGCGAAACCGCCGAACTGCGCAGCCGCATCACCCGCACCGAGTCCGAACGTTTGCTGCGATTTGCCTACGAAACAGCGGTGAAACAGGGCCGCAAGAAGGTCACAGTGGTGCACAAGGCCAATATCATGAAGTCCACCTCGGGCCTGTTTCTCGATGTAGCCCGCAAGGTACGCGAGGACTACCCGCAGCTGGAGCATGAGGAAATGATCGTGGACGCCTGCGCCATGCAGCTGGCCATGAATCCCCATCGCTTCGATGTGATCGTTACCACCAACCTGTTTGGCGATATCCTTTCAGACCTGTGCGCCGGCCTGATCGGCGGCCTGGGCGTGGCCCCCGGCGCCAACATCGGTGAGCACGGTGGTCTGTTCGAAGCGGTCCACGGCAGCGCCCCGGACATCGCCGGCCAGGGCATCGCCAACCCCACCGCCATCATGCTGGCCGGGGCCCTGATGCTCGACTACATCGAGCTGCATGACAAGGCCAAACAGCTGCGCCGCACCGTGCGTCAGGTAGTCGGCGAAGGCGAAATCGTCACCCCGGATCTGGGCGGCCGCGCCAGCACCACCGAGTTCACCGATGAGCTGGTGCGCAGGCTGGAACAAAACAGTTAACAGTGAATAGTTAATAGTGAACCGTTCGGGGGGCGGGTTTTCCTGTCCTGGAATGCAAGAGGCCGCGCCCATGTATGGGTGCGGCCTCTTGCGTTATAGATCATGAACTAGCGATCAGCGCCTTGTTGGCGGGCCCGTTGTTGGCGTTCGTTCAGGCCGACCGCATCATTTTCCGGCAGCTCCCAGCCCTGAAGATTCTCTTCAATCAGCTGGACCAGCGCATCAATATGGCCGGGCTCTGCATTCAGTGCCGGGATGTAGGCAAACGACTCACCGCCAGCCTCCTCGAAGTACCCCCGGTTTTCCACATCGATTTCTTCCAGGGTTTCCAGGCAGTCGGAGGAAAAGCCGGGGCAGAACACTTGCACGGATTTCACACCCTGTTCCGGCAGCGCCATCAGGGTGTGGTCGGTGTAGGGCTTCAGCCATTCCTCACGGCCAAAGCGGGACTGGAAGGTAGTGAGCCAGTCGTCGTCGCCCAGGCCCAGCCGCTCCGCCAGCAGCCGCGAGGTCTTGTGGCATTCACAGAAGTAGGGGTCGCCATTAAGCAGGTATTTTTTCGGCACACCGTGGTAGCTGAAGATCAGCTTGTCCGCCGTACCGTGTTCGGCACGAAACGCCTCGATGTGGTTGGCCATGGCCTCAATGTAGGGCGGATAATCCGGGTAGTGGCTGATAAACCGCAGGTCCGGCAACCAGCGTCGTTGCATGAAGTCCTTGGCAATGGCGTCAAAGGTGGAGGCATTGGTGGACGCGGAATACTGCGGGTACAAGGGCAGCACCACCAGCTTGCGCACCCCCGCCTCTTCCATGGCCTGCAACTGGCTGGTGATGGAAGGATTCCCGTAACGCATGGCAAAGCGGACGTCGATGTCGTCACCGAATTTGTTCTGCAACCGCTCGCGGATGCCAGCACACTGGGCTTGGGTGTGCACCATCAGCGGCGAGCCCGCCTCCGTCCAGACGCTTTTGTAAGCATGGGCAGAACGGGGCGGGCGGATCACCAGAATCACCAGGTGGAGAATGAAGAACCAGATCAAGCGGGGGACTTCCACCACCCGCGGATCGGAGAGGAATTCACGCAGATAGCGGCGCAGGGCGCCGGTCTCCGGCGCATCCGGGGTCCCCAGGTTGGTGATCAGCACCCCCAGCTTCTGCGCCTGGCGGTGATCAAAGTTCTGTTGTCCCTGATAAGCCATCCGTTCCTCGCTGCCATTACGTTAAGCGATCAGTATGGCCGATAGTGTAGCGTGGCAACGTCAAGGTAACAGGCGTGCCATGCCTATCGGTCTGATCAAAGTCGGAAATTAGAGGGTTTCCGCCAGCGGCCCCTGATGCTCGGCGAGCACCTGGCGAAACGCCTCGGGGATTGGCGCCGAGGCCTGCTTGTCATGCTCGAAGTAGACCTGCACCGCCTTGCCACGGGCCACCAGCTTGCCGTTCTGCCAGGCCTGCTGGGCCACCACGAAGGAGCTGTTGCCGATTTTCTCGATGCCGGTGCGCAACAGTACATCGCTGCCGTAGTAGATCTGGCCGACAAAATCCACTTCCACCCGGGCCAGAATCAAGGGCAGGGACGCCGGGTCACTGCCACCCCCGAACAATTGAAACAGGGGCGTCCGCCCGGTTTCGAACCAGCCGGTGACCACGGTGTTGTTCACATGACCAAAGGCATCGGTTTCGTAAAAGCGGGGCGTGACGGTGAGCTCAAACATGGCGGTTATCTCATCAGGACTGCGGGGGCGTCATGATACCCGAGACGCCCCCGGCCCTGAATATTGACTCTCAGGCTGGTGTCATTCACCCCGCAGGCTGGCCAGGGCGTTTTTGCGACGCTCAACCTCTTCGCCAAGGCTGTCGCGGGCCGCCTCCTGCTCTTCCACCCGCTCGATCAGGGCCTCCACATCCTGGCTGGCTTTTTCCATGGGTTCGCCGAGGCCACCCACGGCTTCCGCATTCTCTTCCAGCACCGCCAGTTCCGCCCGCGAGGCCATCAGTTGCACCTGAATCTGGCGCAGGGTGTGATCCGCCTCTGCCAGGGCCGACAGACTGTCGTCCAGTTTGCCCTGAAGCTCTTTTTCCAGCTCGGCGAATTCATCGCTGTCTTCAGCAATGACCTGCCAACCATCAAACCGTTGCTCGAAGTCTTCGGCGACCATGCCGCGCGGCAAGTCCTGCTCGTCCAGGGTGGTGACCACGTTCTCTTCACCATTACCGCGGATGATCTGTACCGAGGCAGTGAGGTCACGCTCCTCCCCTTCTGCCAGCGCTGTACGGGTCACCACTCGCTTGCCGATGTCATCCACATAGCGGACTTCACGCAAGGGCTTCTCCAGGGCCAGCACGGCTTCCACCTTGTAGGTGATGATTTCCTCAGGTCCGGTGCGGTCCTCTCGCTGATCCTGAATATCCAGATCGTCCACTTGCCAGTAGCTCAACTCCCGGGTCTGCAAGGCCTGATCAATGGCCGCCGCCAGTCGTTTTTCCTCACTGTTCATGCCACAGCTGACCAGTAGCCACGCCGCCGCCACAAACAGACCACCGATTGCTACGCCTCGTTTCAATGACATCGCCCTTCCTCCATACGGGTTAATGTGCCCCATAGTATGCATGCTACACGCCCGGCGTCGACGGCTGCCGTTTTCCGCCCGTATCATGGCCCTCCCCCTTTTGCTGGAGAAGTCCCATGAGCTCGCTGGATACGGCAACACGCACCGAACTGGAAGCCGCCGCCTTTCGCCGCTTGCTGCGGCACCTGGACGAAAACAAGGACGTGCAGAATATCGACCTGATGATCCTGGCGGACTTTTGCCGTAACTGTCTGTCCAAATGGCTGGTGGCCGCCGCCGAAGACCGGGAGCTGACGCTGGACTACGAGGCGGCCCGGGAATGGGTCTACGGCATGCCCTATGCCGAATGGAAGGAAAAACACCAGCAACCGGCCACGCCGGAGCAGCTGGCCGCGCTTGATGCGAAGAAGACGTAGGTGACTCTGGCATCGTCGGCGCTGCGCCCCGGGAAGCGAGTAGCAACGGGCGCAAGCGCTATCTTGCCCCTGACGCCTTGCCGGGACTGGCCTGGCTCAACCTCCGCGCTCGCGATACGCCATAAAAAAGGCGGCCCGAAGGCCGCCTTGATCGGGTAAGCGACATTTACTCTTCGTCAAAAAGGGTTTCCACTTCATAGACCGAGGTGGTGCCGCTGACTTCATTACCGACGACCAGTAACGGCATCCCACTGGGAGAGTCGGAAGCGGGGATGAATACCAGCCCTTCCGGACCCAGGTCACCGACCACGGCCCCCACATCACTTTCTGCCAGCAGGCCGTCATCGATCAGGTCTTCGATGTCCGCGCCGTCACCACCGCCACCCCAGAAATTGCGGCTGTTCAGGTAGTCCAGTCGCTGGGGCTGCTGGGGGTCGGTAATGTCATAGACCAGAATGCCGCCCATCCGCTCCAGAGCCATGAACAGGAACGTCTTGTCACCGATGGCACCAATGGTCAGCCCCTCCGGCTCCGGACCTTTGGCATCGCTGCGGCTGTCCATGGCGTTGATTTCATCATGGCCACTGTTGAAGTAATCCTGGCACGCGATGCTGCGGTTGGTACCCAACCGACATTCCTCGCTGGCCAGGAACTGTTCGATTTGGTCACCGCTGTCGAATACCAGGTTGCCGTTTTCATCCCGGATGGAGAAAGAGCGCCCGCCGTAGCTGTACAGGGTGTCATACATGATGCGGGTGCCAGCCTGATCCAGCTCACCCGCGTCGTTGTACATCAGCGGACTGCCCGCTTCATCGGTTTTGTAGCCCATGACCCAGGTAATGTTGAGACGGCCCAACACATCATCTTCACGGCAGTCACCGGGATCACCGGCGCTGGCACCGCAATAACCGAACACGGCGGGATCCAGCAGCGCCCCGGCACCCAGCTCACGCAACTGGGGAGGCAGATCGTCGCCACAGCGGCGATCAAAGCCACTGGCATGTACCAGATGCTTGACGCGGAATTCTTCCACGAATCCCTGGCTGGCATCCCCCATGCAGTCCTCGCCTTCGGCGCCCCAGTAAGCATCGTTATCTTCCCCCCAGGCCCGGGCATCGCCTTCGTTGGCCGTCACCAGATAGGTGCTGCCACCGGCGCTGTAGGCCTGGATGGCGTCAGGCAGGTACAGCCCCACCACACCGTCCCAGGTTTTGATATGGATTTCCTGGTCATCATCACTGACATCCAGCCCGAAACCTTCCGCGCTACGATCAATTTCTCCCAGCGGCAGGATGTCGGTAACAGTGGCGGTATCAATGCTGACCTTGGCCAGGGCGTTATTCTCCTGCAGAGTCACCCAGGCGGTTTTGCCATCGGCGGACACGGCAATGTATTCCGGCTCCAGATCCATGGCCACATCCGCGCCGGGACCATAGATGCGCACCCCCATACTGCGTAATGTATTCGCATCGAAGGCTGTGAAATCCGCAGTATCGACCTGTGGATCCTGCGGATTACTGATATCGATAATGCTGATGGAGCCCGGAGGATCAATCTGGTAATCATCGCTGGGCTCACCCTCATTGGCGGTGAGCACCTTGCTGCCATCCGGGGTAAAGATAATCATGTCCGGCTGGGCTCCGACTTCCACACTACCGAGCAGACTCAGGTCTTCAGCCCGGTACAGGGCAGCGAAACCGTTGTCGGTTTTCGGATCCGCTTCAATGGCGATAGCCACCAGTCCATTTTTTACGGCGACGCTGTTCACTTCCGCACCCGGCGCCACTTCCCCGACACTCAGGGACCCTATTTTTTCCGGGTGTTGTGGGTCACTGAAATCCAGCACATCCAGTACGCCCTGTTCTGCATTGACCACAAACAGGCGCTGGCTTGCGCTGTCAAACGCAGGAATTTCCGCCGCAGAGGCGTCAAAGCTGCCAGATTCGTAGCGGCTCAAAAAGGACAAACGCAGGCCATCCGGCGTTTTCACTTGCTCGCCACCAGCAGCAGGATTGTCATCGCTGCTGTCACCGCCACAGGCAGTCAAGGCAGCAGCCAGCAGTACGCCGGCCCCCAGGCTATACCAGGATGTCATGGTGAACTCCCCAACGGTTCGTGTTATTTAATGATCAGTGAACCTGGGTTTATAAATGGGCGGGATGAAGCCACTGCGACAAAAGCGTGATGCTTTTATGGCAAACGCGGGACGCGGCCCAAGAATATGAAACGCACCGCAAAAAAAACGCGGCCAGAGGCCGCGTTCACCGGAAGAAACCAGACCAAGGGGTCAGACGGTTTCGTAATCACGCTCTTCAAATTCTGCCATCTGAGCCGCGTACTGGGTGGCGAAACCCGGGTACATGGTGGCATTGAAACCATCTTCGGTCAGATACCAGCTTTTGCAGCCGGAATTCCAGTTCGTCCGGGCCAGGCGCTTTTGCATTTCCTTGTTGTGGCGACGCTGAACGTCTTCTTTCACGTCCAGCATTTTCAGATTGTCTTGAAGAATTTTTTTGATGCCTTTCACCGCATAGTCGAGCTGGGATTCCATGTAGACCAGCGCCGAATTATGGCCAGGTCCCGAGTTGGGACCAAACGTCATGAACAAGTTCGGATACCCCGACACATTGATGCTCTTGTACGCCTGGGCTCCGCCCTGCCACTCGTCACCGAGCACCCGGCCGCCTCGGCCCTTCACCGGGAACGGCGTGCCGGAGTGGCTCACATCGAAACCGGTGGCAAAGACAATGCAATCCACCTGATGCTCAATGCCTTCCACCGTCCGCACACCCTTTTCGCTGATACGGGCAATGGGCCAGGTAATCAGTTTGGCATTGTCTTTCTGCAAAGCCGGGTAGTAGTCGTTGGAGACCAGCACCCGCTTGCAGCCGATGGTGAAATCCGGCGTCAGCTGGCGGCGCAGCCAGCGGTCTTTCACCTGGCGGCGAAGGTGCAGGCGCGCCACTCGCTCAGCAATCCGCGTCAGCGGCGAATTCCAGATCACCGCCAGCGCCATGCTTTCATGGGTCCAGTAGAGCAGATTGCGCATGGCCTGCTGGCTGGCCGGCAGCTTGCGAAACAGGGCCTTGTTCCAGGCCGGAGTGGCAAAATCCGGTCGCGGCAGCACCCAGCCCGGGGTGCGCTGGAAGACCTTGACGTGGGCCGCGGTTTTCACCAGTTCAGGAATGATCTGAATGCCGCTGGCACCGGTGCCAATTACAGCCACACGCTTGCCGCTGAAGTCATAATCATGGTCCCAGCGGGCGCTGTGAATCTTGTGACCCTGGAAATCATCAATGCCGGTGATGGCAGGGAAACTGCAGTTGGATAACGGCCCCTGGGCCATGACCGCGGCACGTCCGGCGAAGACAGCCTTCTTGTCCGTGGTGGCAGTCCACACGCCGGTTTTGTCATCGAAGCTCAACTCCGCCACGTTTTGCTCGAAGCGAATATGCTTTTCCAGGTCGAACTCGGCCACCAGATGATGGATATAGCCAAGAATTTCCTGACTGCCGGAGAAACTCCGCGACCAGTCCGGGTTCGGCGCGAAGGAATAGGAATACAGGTTGGAGGGAATGTCACAGGCGGCCCCGGGATACTGGTTATCCCGCCAGGTGCCACCCACGGCGTTGCCTCGTTCCAGAATCACGAAATCATTGATGCCGGCCTGCTTGAGACGAATGGCCATGCCCAGACCCGCGAAGCCGGCACCAACAATCAACACTGACACGGGCTTTACCGATGGAGTCTTACGGGCGGGTTTGCGGGCCGCCGTGGCTTTCTTTGCCGCGGGGGCACGCTTGCGCGTCGCTGCCTTGCGCGGTGCCGGTTTTTTCTTGGCAGTGGGTTCAGTCATAACGGTCTAGCTCTTACGAAATCGGAGGACATCACCATGGGCCAAAACGGCCCATGGTGATGACATATCTGCGGGGAATCAGTGGGTCGCTGTGGGCTGCCAGGTCAGTTCCTTCACCCAGGAAGGCACTGCCGGCAGAGCCCGACGGGGCACCATATTGGTGAGTTTCACCAGCCCGTCGACGGGGACGTGATACACCTTCTGGCTGCGGTTGGTCACAAAGCGGCCATGGTATTTGATGATCTGGAACCAGGGGTTGCGACGGCCGTCCTCGGTACGGCCACCGATACGCTCAAACTTCTTCATGGCCTTGTAGAGTTTTTCTTCCGGCAAGCCCATGGCAATTACGTTGTCGCGCATTTTGTTCAGCAGAGGCGCATAGGAGGCGATACCCAGAATCAACCGCGGGTCCATCAACGGGGCCAGCATTTTGGTGGCGCCGATGAAGGTTTTTCCGCGACCCTGCATTTCCATCACGGTAAAGCCCACGCCCAGGTGGCGGGATTCATCGTCGTTGATTCGTTCGAATGCCTGATGACAAATCGGATCTTTGACGGTATCCAGCAGGAAGGTACAGAGGGCGCCGTCCAGGGCAATTTCCAGCATGGGCACCACGGTACCCAGCACATACAGCGGCATCTCATCGGCAAAGCGATCCAGCCACTCGATGACGATACGCAGGTTGATGTTGGGCTCGGGGATCTCATCCCCTTCCAGCATGCCCCAGCGCTTCATCAGCGCCATTTCCGCATTGGCGTGACGCTGCTCTTCCGCATGGAAGTAGGTGTAAATCTGACGCAGGGTATCGTCCGGTGCCTTTTTTGCCAGTGCCGCAAAGGCGCGGGCTCCCACGTGCTCGATCCACATCAGATCGGCCATGAACTCTTTCAGCTTGGGCCACTGCTCATCCGTGATCAGTTCGGCACCGGGAGCGTCCCAATCGATGTCCGACAGGGCCCACTGGGTGCTTTTGATTTTGGTCAGCATTTTGTCCAGATCGATGGAAGCCATGATGCACTCCTTACGGATTATTCTGCCTGTGGTGACGAAAGGCCGCAGGGCCCGGCGCACCGTTGATGGTGACAAAAACATTTACTGTCACAGTAGTTGATGTAACAATAAAGCGAATGCTCGTTCGGATTCAACTCGGATAATCAAATGGCTCGCAAACCCAAACAACAACGCTCCAAGGCCACCGTGGATGCCATTGTCCAGGCCGCCCTGATCTCCATTGCCAGCCACGGCCCCAGTGCTATCACTGCCAGGCAGATCGCGGAAAAAGCCGGTATTGGCGTGGGTTCGCTGTATGAATATTTTGAGGACAAGGACGCCATCATTGATGCGGCAAGCAAACGCTTTGTCAGTGACACCGTGGATCTGATCAAACCCTTGATCCCGGAACTGGTGCGTCTGGACATCCGTGAGGCCATCGAGAAATTGTTGTTCAGTTTTCGGGACTTCCTGGAAGAGAACAACCAGCTCTATCTTCGCTGTGCCCGCCACGCCTTCAGCATGGACATGGTGATCTACCAATCACCGATCAACAGCGCCCTCATGGAACTGTTCACCCAGTACCTGATGCACCACCCGGAGCTGCTGAAACTGCCCAACATTCCCACCGTGGCCTATTTCTATATCAATGGCGGCATTTTCACCGTGGTCAGGCATCTGTCCGAGGACAACCCGATACAGAGCTTCGAGGAGCTGGCAACCGTGTTCGGGGATATCCTCGCCAGCTATGTGGAAAAGAAGGTGGAATTGGCGGGCTGACCGCCTTCACGCCCGCTGTGGCGTAGAAAGCATGAGGGGAAGCATTTCGCTTCCCCTCATTCAATAGACCCGTCATCTAATCGTCGTCAGGCGGCTTTCTTTTTCTCCGCGCTTTGATAAGCCACTTCGTAGTCACTGACCTTGAAACGGCTCAGGCGCTTCTTCAGCTCTTTCAGCGACCAGGGCCAGGCAGCAAAGTTGCGGCCATTCTGATCCAGGTAATAACTCTTGCAGCCACCACTGTTGAACACCGTGGTCTTCAGATGCTTCTGGACTTTATCGTTGTGGGCTTTCAATACCTGAGGCTTGATCGCAAAACGGGTGATACCTTTCTGCTTCACCTTTTTCAAACCATCAATGATGTAGTCCAGCTGGGCTTCCGCCAGTCCGATGAAAGAGTCGTACACCAGCACGTTCGGCCCCAGTACCAGGAAAGCATTGGGCACGTCTTTCATGGTGGCGCCCAGATAGGCTTCCGGAGAGCTGTCTTTCCACAGGTCGGAGAGGCGATCACCGTTGGCATCAATCACCTTGCGACCAATGGGCGGGTGAGACACCTCGAAACCTGTCCCCCAGATGATCACGTCCACTTCGTGACGCTCACCATTGGCGGCAATCACGGTATTGCCTTCCACTTCCACCAGGCCATGGGGAATCAGGTTGGCATTGTCTGCCTGCAGGGCCGGGTAATAGTTGTTGGCAAACAGGATACGCTTGCAGCCCAGCGTAAAGTCCGGGGTCACCGCTTTGCGCAACGCCTTGTCTTTCACCTGCACGCGCAACAACTGTTTGGCTGCCGTGCTCACCGGCTTCAGGGCCGCCGGATTACGCAGGCCGAAGTTGATCACATTCAACGATGTCGCTACCGCCTTGCGCCAGCTCTTCTGGATAATCGGCAGCTTGTCGATCAGCTGCTTGCTGGTGTCGCCCAGATCCATATCCGGCTTGGGCAGCACCCAGGGAGCCGTGCGCTGGAACACATGCAGCTCTTTCACCTTGGGCTGGATCTGCGGTACGAACTGGATCGCCGAAGCACCAGTGCCAATCACCGCCACACGTTTACCGGTCAGATCATAATCATGGTTCCATTTGGCGGAATGGAACATTTCGCCCTTGAAGCTATCCAGTCCCGGCAGGGAGGGAATCTGCGCTTCGGTAATCGGCCCGGTGGCAAAGACCACGGTGCGCGCCAGAGTCTGGCCTTTATTGGTATCCAAGACCCACAGATGGCGGTTTTCATCCCACTCCGCGTGTTCCAGCTCCGTGCCGAATTCGATCAGATCGTTGATGCCGAAGTCCTCACTGACCTCTTCCAGGTAACTGAGGATTTCCGGCTGGCGAGCAAACAGATGGCTCCACTTGCTGCTCAGGGCAAAGGAAAACGAATACAGGGAGGAAGGGACATCACAACCACAGCCCGGATAGGTATTTTCCCGCCAGGTCCCGCCGACACGGTTGGCTTTCTCGATGATCTTGAAATCGTGATAGCCCTCTTTCTTCATCTTGATGGCGGCACACAGACCGGAGATGCCGGCACCAACAATAAAGGTGTCGTAAATCCTGGCCTCAGGGGCGGTTTTTTTCTGAGTCGCTGGCATGGGAAATACCTCGTTTAATTCTTAACAAACCGGTAGGAGAAGCCCAGCAGGTTCGCATACAGGTTGGGGGTGGCGCGCTTCATCATCCAGAACAGCTTGGCGTCCACCTGCGGGGTGGTGTAAAGCTCACCCTTGTCGAGACGATTCAGGGTCAGCTTGGCCACGGAGTCACTGGTGGTCATGGCATAGTTCATCAGCGCATGGTCGGCCAGTTTGGAGTAACGATCCGGAATGCGGCCATCCTTGATGATGTTGGTCGGCACCAGGGTCGGGCACAGGACATTGACCTTGATATTATCGCGCTTGAGTTCCGCGTAGAGGGTTTCGGACAGGGCCCGTACACCGGCCTTGGTCACGTTGTAGGCACTCATTTCCGGCGCAGCGGTATAGGACGCAGCAGAGGCCACATTGATAATGGCACCGCGGCCCTGCTTCTTGAACCCGGGCACGAAGTAGTGACAGCCGTGCACTACCCCCCAAAGGTTCACATCCATCACCCATTTCCAGTCCTGCAGGCTGAGCTCTTCGAACTTGCCACCGATACCTACGCCGGCATTGTTGATGACCATGGTGACCGGGTTGCCGAGCAGCTTCTCCGCCTGCTCGGAGAGCTTCTTC
>Ga0208470_1000006_pt1 | contig 86873 bp, 90 predicted proteins | sample DeeseametaMP0740_FD_184204 | JGI IMG/M metagenome (GOLD analysis project Ga0208470, IMG submission 184204) | Marine microbial communities from the Deep Atlantic Ocean - MP0740 (SPAdes) | ecosystem: Environmental > Aquatic > Marine > Oceanic | place: South Atlantic Ocean | collected 2011-02-01 | reverse complement strand
GTCACTGAGGAAATGGCCGCGATGGCCGCCGGCCTCCAGCCCCTGGGCAATCACCCCGTCGGCACCGTGCTCTGCCAGCCAGAGGGCTTCTTCTACCGTGGTGGCGCTGGACAGCACCCGGGCCCCTGTGGCTTTTACCCGCGCCAGCAAGGCCGGGGCCGGCAAGCCGTAATGGAAGCTCACCACCGCCGGGCGAAACTGTTCCAGCACCGCCGCGCTGTCTTCGTCGAAGGGTTGCCGGGAGGGGCCGCTGGCAATGGCCGAGGTATCTGCTGCGAATTCCTCATAGAAAGGCTGCAGGGCGTCCACCCAGCGCTGCTCCCCTGCCGGGTCTGGCGCCGGAGAGGTGTGGCAGAAAAAATTCACATTCCAGGGTTGGTTGGTGGCGGCAGACAGTTGCGTCAGTTGTTCTTCCAGCCCCTGGGCACTGAGCATCCCCGCCGGCACGGATCCCAGTCCGCCGGCCTCGCACACTGCCGCGGCCAGGCGCCAGTCCTGCACGCCGGCCATGGGGGCCTGAATCAGGGGAAGGTCGGTAGCAAACAGGGCAGACATGGCGGCTCCAGTCGCGGTCATGGGAAGGAGCCACGCTAACCGGAAACCGGCCGCCAGGCCAGCGTGGCGGCTAGTCGTTCAATTCCCGGCGTTCCCTTTCATAGTCGTCATAGGGCTTGCTGGCCCGCTCCATGCAGGCATCGTATTCCGACAACGGCACCTTGTCGCACTGGAGGCGGTTGTTGTGCTGGAGGTTGTCGTAGACCGCCTTCTCACTACAGGCGCCCAGCAGTGCGGCGAAGCTCAACAGCAGAAGTCCTTTCATGGTGTCAGGTTCCTTTGTGACTTAATCCGTGCCGGTTTTCTTCAGCGGTGCCTGCCCGCTGACGGCGGCGCTGCCAATCCCGCGGGGATCGCTGGCGGCGGTGACCTCATTGCTGCCCTTGCGCCACAGGATCGCCTGCATGTTGCCGTAATCGCGGCCGGTGGAGACCACATGGTGGCCGCGCAGCATCAGTTCCTTGGCGGCCTCGCTGCCGACAAAGGCCGGCTCCGCCTGCACTTCATCGGGCAGGTACTGGTGATGGAAACGGACCCGGTTGACCCAGGCATCCACGGGCTGGTCGTTGGCCGCTTCCAGCACGCCCAGCATGACCATGGTGATGATGCGACTGCCACCGGGGGTGCCGAGGATGGCCACGCGGTCGTCGAATTCCACGAAGGTGGGGGTCATGGATGACAGGGGCCGTTTGCCGGGAGCGATGGCATTGGCCTCGCTACCCACCAGGCCATAGGCGTTGGGGCTGCCCGGCTTGGCGGAGAAGTCGTCCATTTCGTTGTTGAGCAGGACGCCGGTGCCCGGTGGCACGAAGCCGCTGCCAAAGGGCAGATTGATGCTCAGGGTGGCGGCGACCCGGTTGCCGGCCTTGTCCAGCACCGACAGGTGGGTGGTATGGAAGCCCTCCTCCACGGTCAGCGGCTCGCCCAGGGTATGGCTGGGGGTGGCTTCGTCCGGGTTGATGCTGCGGGCCCGTTGCCGGGCGTATTCGCTGCTCAACAGCTTATCCACAGGGATATCCACAAAGTCAGGGTCGCCCAGATAGCGGGCCCGATCCTGGTAGGCCCGGCGCATGGCTTCCACGATCAGGTGGGTGTCCGGTTCGCTCTCGAACTGGCTGAGAATATTGAGGGCCTGGCCCATCACAATGCCGCCGGCGGAGGGCGGCGGGGCAGAAACGATACGGGCATTTTTAAAGGTGCTCACGGTAGGTGAGCGCTCAATCACGTCGTAGTTGGCCAGGTCTTCCAGGGTCCAGATCCCCCCGGCCTGCTCCACCCCTTCCACCAGTTTGCGGGCGACCTCGCCCTGGTAGAAACCGGCCTTGCCCTTCTCGGCCAGCAGGGTCAGTACCCGGGCCAGATCCGGTTGTTTGATCACATGGCCAGCGGGGGGCACTTTGCCGTTGTGCAGGAAGAGGGCGGCGGCTTCGGGAAAGCGGTTGAGCACCTCTTCCCGGTAACCGGCCAGTTTGCGGTAGTGGTCTTCCACCTCGAAGCCCTCCCTGGCCAGCCGGATGGCCGGTGCCAGTGAGGTCTTCAGGGGCAGCTTGCCGTAGTTGTCCGCCAGATGCACAAAGGCGGCGGCCTGGCCGGGAATGCCGGCGGCGCTGGGGCCGTTCAGGGCCCAGTCACGGACCACCTTGCCGTCGCGGTCCTGGTACATGGTGGGGATGGCCGCATCCGGGGCGGTTTCCCGGGCGTCCACGAAGGTCTGCAAGCCGTCACTCTCCCGGTGCAGCAGCCAGAAGCCGCCACCGCCCATGCCGGCCGAGTAGGGCTCCACCACCGCCAGGGCTGCCGCCACGGCGATGGCGGCATCGTAGGCATTGCCGCCTTTCGCGAGGATCTCCATGCCGGCGTCGGTGGCCAGTGGGTGAGCACTCGCTACCGCGTTCTTGCCCGGCCCGGCGGCCTGGGCGGTGACGGTGATCAGCAGCAGCAAGGGAAGCAGAATGCGCATGGTTCCTCCGTGGATGGGGGCTGTCTTCGCTGTAGGAGCGTCGCTGGCGGCGCGATAACCTCCGTATGGATATCGCGCCGCCAGCGACGCTCCTACAGAATGTTGCCGGCGGAATGGTTGCCGCGCCAAGGTGATCAAGGCTAGCGGTTATGTCAGGCCAGAACCCGCGACTGGTTCCGGTTCGAGGGTGCCGCTATCGTTTCTTCCTTTCCTGACGTTTCTGCTCCAGCGCTTTCGCCACCAGCGGCGGTACGAAATTGCTCACATCCCCGTCCAGCAGGGCGATTTCGCGGATCAGCGAACTGGAGATAAAGGACAGGTGCTCCGCCGGGGTCAGAAACACGGTTTCCAGCTCCGGTGCCAGTTGCCGGTTCATGTTGGCCAGCTGGAATTCGTATTCGAAGTCACTGACCGCGCGCAGGCCGCGCAGCAGGATGTTGCCATCCTCTTCCTTGCAGAAGTGGGCCAGCAACTTGGAAAAACCGGTGACCCGGACATTGGGCAGATGGGCCAGTACCTGAGTGGTCAGCTCCACACGTTCTTCCAGGGTGAACAGGGGCCCTTTCTTTTCACTGGCGGCAATGCCGACGACCACTTCATCAAACATCTTGGCGGCCCGTTCGACCAGGTCCAGATGGCCGTTGGTGATCGGATCGAAGGTGCCTGGGTAGATTACGCGGTTGGTCATGCTTGGCTCGCTTTATCGCTGAATACCGTGCCCGGCCGTGCCGGGCACCCACAATGCCCGCAAGCATACCCCAAGCGCCCGCAAAGATGCAGGGTCAGGCCGGTGACGGATCCGCCTGATCATGCCCTTGTTGCTGGTACCAGTGGGCACTGCGGGCAATCACCGCCGCCATGGCGGGGCGAGTTAGCCCCTGCTGCGCCAGAAAGGCATCGGTGGCGGTGGTGTCGAAACGGGTGGTCTGGATGAAGTGCAGGGCCTCCGGCCAGGTGTTCATCAGCCGTGGCATCCCCGGCAGGTGAAGCAGAGCCGCCAGAACCGGAATCGGCACATGCCGCTGCGGAGGGCGCCGCCCCAGGGTGTCGGCGGCGATGGCCAGCAGCCCCTGCAAGTTGGGCGTGGTGGGTTCCAGGGCCAGTAGCCGTTGCGGCACGTTCTGGGCCCGGGTCGCCTCCGCAATCAGCGCCGCCAGATGGTCCACCGCCACCAGTGGCAGCCAGTGATCCGGGCTGCCGGGGACCATAGCCATCCGCCCCCGCGCCAGGTTATCGATCAGCGAATACAGCGGCTGGGCACTATCCAGAGCGCCGGTATGGCTTTGACCGGCGACAGTCGCGGGCTGCACTTCCACCAGTTCCAGGTCACTGGTGGCGGCCAGGGCCCGCACCCGGATTGCCGCTTCCAGTTTGCTGGCTTCATAGCCGCCCGCCCGGCGATAGACCTGCTGCCAATCCACCTGGTCCGGGTCGTCGCCGGTGATACCCAGCCGCTGAAGATGCTCATGGTTTTCCAGCATGAAGCCACTGATAAAAATCAGACGGCTGCCATGGCGTCGGGCCAGCTCCGCCACGGCCAGGCTGCCGGCCACATTGGTGCGCTGGGCGGTCTCGCGATCCAGTTGCCAGGCAAAGCGGGCGCCCAGATGAATGATGGCCTGTGGGGCAGGCAGATCCTCCGGCAGGCCCAGGCCGGGCAAATCCAGATCCCCCTGCACCGCCTGCAGACGCTCGCCCTGCCCGCCCAGGGCATGGACTTGCTGGCGCAGGACGGGGAGCTGGCTGTCCGGCTGGCGCAATACCGCCAGGATGTCGTGATGATGGCTTAACTGAGCGCAGACATGGCGGCCGATAAAGCCGCTGGCGCCGGTGATGAGAATGGTCATGGCAGGTCTCCGTGATGAGGTATGCCACCACCCTAAAGGGTAGAGTATGCTCTAAGGTCAACAGCGGATTGCGAGGCCGCCATGCAGATTGCGGAACTGGAACAGCGCACCGGGGTGAACCGCCATACCCTGCGCTATTACGAAAAGGCCGGATTGCTTCAGGAAGTGGGTCGCCGTGGCAACAATTACCGGGACTATCCGGAAAAGGCGGTGGAACGGGTGGCCATGGTGCGCCAGCTCAAGGCGCTGGGTTTTTCCCTGCGCGAGATACGAGAGGTGCTGGATGCCCTGCGCAGTGACAGCATCGATTGCGAACAGGGTGCTGTGCTGATGGCGGAAAAGAAGGCGGCGGTGGACGAGAAAATCCGCGAATGGAAACGGGTCAGCGCCCTTCTCGGTCGCGAGCAAAAACGGCTGGAAGAGAGTGCCGCCGCGTTGCGGCAGCAAGGACACCGCAACAGATGATGCGTTGTTACGTCATGCGGCTACGTCGGGCGCAGTAAACAATAGCGTGTGATATTTCTCTTTTCGTGATCGGTTTTTTCCAGAAGACCGTTTTGGTCAACGAATGGTGTTTTTGGTGAACACCCTTGCCTGACAATGGCGCACAAACACTGGTGATTTCACCGGGCTGTGCTTAGCGTATGGGTCCATTCTTCGTGGGGCGTCAGGAGTAGATCATGGGTGTGTCTCAGGCAGACAAGAAAAGCATGAAAGAAATAAGTTTTGCGCAAGCACAGCAGGCCGGCCCGGTCTCCTGTGAGGATGCGCTGGCCATTTATGATGCCCTGGAGCCCATTGATACGGACTTCATGCTTGGCGCCTGGAAAGGCGAAGGCTTCGCAACCGGTCATCCGCTGGATGGGGTGCTGGAGCGTTGCCACTGGCATGGCAAGCGTTTTGACAGCGCCGAACACGTGCACCCGCTGGTGTTCCGCAAGGCATCCGGTAAATTGACCACGGTAAAGCCGATGTTGGTAATGCCCGGCCTGGGACTGCTGGACCGGTTGCCGTTTTTGAAGTCAGAATCGGTGGGCAAACTGTTCCAGTTTACCCTGCCGCTGCTGTCCGGGCGCCGCTCTGCTGCCCGCCTGCGCATGATCCACTACCGGGGAAAAACCTCGGCCACCATGTCCTACGACAACCTGCCCATCAATGATGTGTTCCGCAAGGTGGACGACAACACCGTGCTCGGCATCATGGATCTGAAAGGCATGAAGCAGCCGTTTTTTTTTGTGCTGCGTCGCGACGACCGCTAAGTCTTTCTGCCAGAATATCCCCTGAATAATAAGGAACGCCTGTGCGAGACACCGCTCGCACAGGGACGTCGATTCGGGGGAAGCTTATGGCCGATTGGGCACCGCAATACAGCAAGGCAGAGCGCATCCGCCTGTTATTGTTTCATGCCGCCTGGGCAGTGCCCCTCTTCCTGCTGACCGAGTTTTTCTTTTTTCCCTGGTTCGAGCGCTATGTGGAAACGGCCCACTGTCACCACTATGGGTCTCTTAACGGTCTGGCGCTGGTGCTCTACAGTCTCTTTATCGGTTTGCCGCTGGGTCTCGCATTGATATTGCTGGCCATTGAGGGGCGGCACAGTTTTCGTGTGTTGCGACTGGGCCAGTCGCCACCGCCCGACGAAAAAGTGTTCCGCCCTGCCCGCTATGTGTACGGCCACCGGGCGCGTATCAAGCCGCTGCTCTTTTTCCTGTTGGTGCTGTTCTTGTGTGGGTTATCGGTGCAGGGGTTTTTCTGGGCGGATGCCATGATCGATACGCTGTCGCCGGACGTTAGCCGGTGCCTGGGCCAGGCGCTTCAAGATGCGTAGGGTGCACTGAGCCCAAGGCGAACTGCACCATCCAAACGCCGAATTGGTGCAGTTCGCCTCAGGCTCAGTGCACCCTACCCTGTCTTCAATTTTAAAATGCGTGGAAAGCGGATCGTGGACAGGGCCGTTCAATAACCACTATCTTCCGCGTCGCCGCTGAGTCGTTCCCGACGCTCCTGTTCTTCCTCGAACGCCGCCTTGATCTCTGCCAGCACGTCTTCTACATCGGCGATGTGACCGTCGTCTTCCACATGCCCGGTGAGTTCGCTGTCCGGGGTCAGTTCGCCGCTTTCATACAGGGCCCAGATTTCCTGACCGTAACGACTGCCGCGTAGTGAGGGCGCGTACTGGCCGTAATAGCGGGTCATGTTGTCCACGTCCCGGTAGAGCATGGCTTCGGCGCTGTTATTGGCGGCGGCGTCCACGGCCTGGGGCAGGTCGATGATCACCGGGCCGTAGTCGTCCACCAGCACGTTGAACTCGGACAGGTCGCCGTGGATGATGCCGGCGCACAGCATGCGCACCACGTACTGCATCATCAGGGCATGATCTTCTTCTGCCTGTTCGGCGGACATCACCACTTCACTGAGGCGCGGGGCCACGTCACCGTCATCGTCGGTGACCAGCTCCATCAGCAGCACCCCTTCGAGCATGTCGTAGGGCTTGGGCACGCGCACGCCGGCCTCGGCCAGCCGGCGCAGGGCATCCACCTCGGCGCTCTGCCAGATTTTTTCCTGCTGTTCCCGGCCGAACTTGGAGCCTTTCTCCATGGCCCGGCTGCGGCGGCTGTTACGGACCTTGCGGCCTTCCCGGTACTGGGCCGCTTTCTTGAAGTTTCGCTTGGCAGCTTCCTTGTAGACCTTCGCGCAGCGTATCTCGTCGCCACAGCGGACCACGAAGATATCCGCCTCCTTGCCACTCATAAGACGGCTGATGACCTCGTCGATAAGGCCGTCATCCACCAGGGGTTGTAATCGTTGCGGGGTTTTCATGCCGCACTTATACCTTATTTGGCGTCCGGCTTCCCCTGCTACCTGAGGTTTCGGGGTGAAATCGGGAGCGGCTGGGAGGGCAAAGGGCACGACCCTGCCCCGTTGGGGGCCAACGGAGCAAGGTCGGTGCAGGCAGGTTAGGCTTTCAGTTTGTCTGCCAGGGCGGTGGCGTTGCGGGCGCTCATACCATAGATAGTGAGCTGCGGGTTGACGCCCAGACTGGTGGGGAACACGGAGCCGTCGATAATGTAAAGGCCGTTCAGGTATTTGTAGCTGCCATCGCTGTTCACCACACACTGTGACTCATCCTGACCCATGGCACAGCCGCCCATCACATGGGCGCTGCCCAGGCCGGTGATCACCGGATCATAGGCCAGCTTGTTGATGGCCTCTTTGGCCTCTTTCCAGCTTTTGTAATAGCCCGCATGGCTATGGCTGGGCCGGATCTCTTTGGCCCCTGCCGCGAAGTGCATTTCCGCCATGGTCAGGTGGGAGCGCTTGGCGCCTTCCAGCAGATAGGCGTCAACCGGATAGTCGATGACCGGCTCGCCATTATCGCGCAGTTCCACATTGCCGCCCGGGTTATCGGCGTGGAAACCGTCTCGCAACAGGGCGATGGAGGAGGCCAGGTTCGGCAGCCGCTCGATTTCGTTGCGGGCATCGCCACCGTAACCGCCCATCAGGGCACCGGTGAGGCCCGGGTGCATGGGCATCATTTCCAGCTTGTACCCTGCCGGGCCGTCCACCCCGTGCTTGAACACGAACTCGTCGGAATACAGGGACTGGGGTGCGCCGTAGTACGGTGCCACTTCCTGGTCATAAATGCCGAAGGTGAAGGTGGTCGGATGCAGGAAGGTGCGCTTGCCCACCCGGCCCTGGGGGTCCGGTGCGTCGGAACGCATCAGCAGGGCCGGGGTCTGGATACCGCCGCCGGACGCAATCACGGTTTTCGCCTTGACGGTAACGGTGGCGCCGGTGGGCACCTTGTCGTTGTTGAGCGGACGCACCTCCACCCCGGTGACGGTATCGCCATCGATAAGCAGGCGGTGGGCCTGGGCGCTGTGAATCAGGGTGGCGCCATTATTCATGGCGGCAGGCAGGGTGGTCACCAGCATGGATTGCTTGGCGTTGGTGGGACAACCCATACCGCAATAGCCGATGTTCCAGCAGCCTTCCACATTGCGCGGGATCACCGCCCATTCCCAGCCCAACGCGTCGCAGCCTTTTTTCAGCACGTCGTTGTTGGCGTTGGGGGGCATGATCCACTGGCTGATCTTGAGCCGTTCCTCCATCTTCTGGAACCAGGGGTCGAGATCATTGCGCAGCAGGTCTTCCACTCCGAAGGTGTCCTGCCAGTACTGCAGGGTTTCACTGGGGGTGCGGAAGGAGCTGGTCCAGTTGACCACGGTGGTGCCGCCCACAGTGCGGCCCTGCAGAATGGTCATGCCGGCATCCTTGGTGGCGCGCATGGCGCCTTCCTGATACAGATCCCGGTAGGCCTCGCCTTCGTTCAGGGTGAAGTCGTCAGAACTCATCAGCTTGCCGGCTTCGATGAGAATCACCTTGAGGCCGCGCTGGGTGAGAATTTCCGCGCTGACGCCGCCGCCGGCACCGGTGCCGATGATTACCACATCCGCTTCCAGGGTGCGGTCAGCGGAAACGGTACGCCCGTCGATTACATCCCAGCCGTTCTTGATGCCGGTTTTCCACGGGTCGTTAATGCCCTTGATGGGCAGGGAAGACAGATCCTGCATGGCGTTGTCCTTTTATTTTCGGGCTGGTGCAGAAAAAGCGTTGCTGTTCAGGCGACGATTTTTTGTGGGGGGCCCGGGTAGCCGGTGCTGCGCGCGGCCTCGGGTTTCACATACCAGGCCATGAACATGGGCTGGGTGAGGCCCTTGAAGGCCATGCGCGACAGGCCCCGATCACTGGCGGACCAGTGGGCCAGGGTCTGTTGCAGCTCGTCCTCGCTTTGCTCGGCAAAGCTGGCCCAGGTGCCGGTGATAAACCAGCGGGCGGCGCCCAGCTGCATCAGATCAAGAATCTGGAACAGGGTGGCCCGGGTGCCGGGCATGGCCCCGTCCAGCAGATCGTCGTAAGCCTTCATGCCGTCTTCGGCACTGGCGCCCACATCCGTGAGGGCCTTGCCCAGCACGGCGCCGACCAGCGGGGTGAGCAGGTCCACATCCTGTTGGCGAAAATGGCGATACCCTGCCGCCGGGCCGTCATTGCTGGAACAGCCGGTGAGCAAGGTGAGGCTGGAGCCGGTGGCCAGCAAGGCACTACCGGCGGCGCCCAGCTTGAGAAAGCTGCGGCGGTCAATTCCCTGGTCCATAGCACACTCTTATTGTTGTTTGTCGTTATCTGCAGGGGTGGCGCTGGCGGCGCGATTCCACACGTCGGGTTATCGCGCCGCCAGCGACGCTCCTACAGCAAGGTAACGGTAACCCTGTAACCGTCGTTGTTATTTCAAAAAGTACTTGTCGATGATCTTGTGCATGCCACGGCCGTAAGGAGGCAGGATAAACTTGGTGGCGTTGAACTTGCCCTTCTTGTAGATGCCCTTGGCCTGGGAGAAGGTCAGGAAACCTTCCGGACCGTGGTAGGCGCCCATACCGGAATCGCCCACGCCGCCGAACGGAATATCGTCCACGCCCACATGGGAGATGGTGTCGTTCAGGCAGACACCGCCGGAGTGGGTGTTCTTCAGCACCCGGTCACAGTTGCCCTGATCCCAGTCGAAGTAATACAGGGCCAGCGGACGGGGACGCTCGTTCACGTAGTCGATGGCGTCATCCAGGTTCTTGTAGGGCACCACGATCATCAGCGGACCAAAGATCTCGTCCTGGGCGATCTGCATGTCGTCGGTCACGTTCAGCACCAGGGTATGGGGGATCTTCTGGCTGCCGGTGAAATCTTCATTGGCCGCATTGATCTCGATCACATCCGCGCCCTTTTCACGGGCATCCTTCAGGTAGCCCTGCAGACGGCCGTACTGGCGCGGGTTGACGATGGCGGTGAAGTCCGGATTGTTGAGCATGGTCGGGTAGGACTGGGCCACCTGGGCTTTCCAGGCGTCCACAAATTCCTGCACCCGGTTTTCCGGGCAGAGGATGTAATCCGGGGCCACACAGGTCTGGCCGGAGTTCAGGCACTTGCCGAAGGCGATCCGCTCGGCAGCGTCCTTCATGGGGAAGTCCTGGCCGATAATGCAGGGGCTCTTGCCGCCCAGCTCCAGGGTCACCGGGGTCAGGTTGGCGGCGGCGGCGCGCATGATGTGGCGGCCCACGGTGGTGGAGCCGGTGAACAGCAGGTGGTCAAACGGCAGGCTGGAAAACGCCTGGGCCACATCCACTTCGCCATTGATCACGGCCACCTGTTCTTCCGGGAAGGTGTCGGCGATCAGTTTTTCCAGCAGCGCACCGGTGCGCGGCGTGGCTTCGCTCATCTTGATCATCACCCGGTTGCCGGCGGCCAGGGCAGTAATCAGCGGCACCACCGCCAGCTGGATCGGGTAGTTCCAGGGCACCATGATGCCCACCACGCCCAGCGGCTGGTATTCCACCCAGGTCTTGCCCGGCCAGCTCAGTGCGCTGACGCTACGCTTCTGGGGCTTCATCCACTTGCGCAGCTTCTTGGTGGTGTACTTGAGCCCTTCCAGGGTGATCAGCATTTCCGCCAACTTGGTTTCGTCGGCGGCGCGGGTGGTGAAATCGTTGTTGAGGGCCTCGATCCAGGCATCCAGGTTATCCAGCAGCAGCGGCTTGATGCGGCTGATCAGCTCGATGCGCTGCTCCGCGCTGGGGTAAGGGTGCTGGCGGTAGGCCGCTTTCTGGGCAGCAAAGATCTGCTGCATGCGTTCGACGTCAGCATTGTTGCTGTGGAGATCTTTCACTTCGGCGACCATGGTCACTTGCCTCCCGAGGCTTTTCATTATGTATGATGGCAAGACCGCCAGCCCTGGCTGGCGATCAAAAATTAACCTTGAGTCTGATTTTTAGAGTAATTACTCTAGGAGTCAACCGGCAGTAATAAAATCACTACATTTGGCCCACAATGACCAGCACCAAGGAACGGATCCTCAATACCAGCCTGGCTCTCTTCAATCGGGAAGGTGAGCGCAATGTGACCACCAATCACATCGCCGAGGCCCTGGGCATCAGCCCGGGGAATCTCTACTACCACTTCCGAAACAAGGGCACCATCGTGGCCGCCCTGTTCGAGCGCTACAGCCAGAACTTGCTGGCCCTGCTGGAAGCCCCCCAGGGGCCGCTGACCTGGACCATCAAGACCCATTATTTCGAAGGGCTGCTGGCCTCCATGTGGCAGTACCGGTTTTTCCACCGGGACCTGACCCACTTTCTGCATGCCGACCCGGCCCTGGCGGCGCGCTACCAGGCTTTTGTGGAAGTGGTGCTGGAACGGGGGTTGGTGATTTACGGGGAGCTGCGCAGCAGCGGCATCATCGCCGTGGACGATGAGCAGCTACAGGGGCTGATGGTGAACACCTGGGTGCTGATGTCCTCCTGGGCAGCACTGGTTCACGGCCTGCGCCCGGATGCGGCGGCGGATGAAGCCCTGGACGAATCCCTGATGCGCCACGGCATCTACCAGATCATCTGCCTGGAAGAACCCTTCCTGCGCGGCGAAGCCCGCGAACACCTGGAAGAAATGAAGGCCCGCTACCGGGCGGTGGATACCACCTCGGCGTTGCTGCTCGGCCATGTGCCCGGGCTGGACAGAACCGGCAGCGAGTAGCTGCCCTTCCCTTCTACTGCTGGAAAAACGGTTCACCACAAGAGCACAGAGAACACTGAAGCCCCCCTTTTTTTCTCTCTGCCCTCTGTGGTGATGAAGGGCCTCGCCCTTTTCCCGATATCTCGCAACAACCTATTTCAAGCGCAGGCGTTGATAACGGATGGCTGTTTGGTTGTCAGTTTGCGGGAGTTCCCCTTTGTTTTTTTTCCCTTCTTCGTTGTATTTGATTTGAGGACTGTTTTTCACCAGCGCGCAAGTTGAATGTGTAGGATATGGCTTACATATTTTTGTAAGTTGCTGAGATAAAGTGAATTTTCTGATTTTGTGCTGCAAGAGAAGTCCGAACAAAAATTCCCGTTCAACACGCAAGTGCAAGAAAAGTCAGCTGAGTATGATTCTTGGGTTGTGGTTAAAGCATTGATTGGCGAGATTTTTCGGGTAGGTTCAGGGAAAGAGGGACCGGGGATATATTGCATACTGATATATCGCATCTGCAATTGAATACGCTGTTATAAGCTCGTTCACCCATGAGATATTTTTTAGCAGTTGTAGCGAACATATTTATTCTTGCTATTTCGGTAGTCGGGCTAATGTCTACCTGTATGTGGGGCTGCCCCAATACAGGCATACAGCTCATGTTCAAAATTTCTTCTGCGTGCTTGTTGGTAAGCCTTGGACTGCTCATATATCTTTGGGTAACAAGCAAGAGCAGAAAGAAATATACAGGTGGTCATTAATGCTGTCCCAAAATCTTATAACAAGGCCAGGCAGCATCGCCCCTGCGGGGCTGGACCTCGTTTCACTCGGCCGCTGCTGGCAGCGTTAACTCGTAGAGCAGGTATGAATCTGATCCTGGAACGGACCGACCAAGTACGTTTTTTCACAAATATGCGTGAGGTCATAGCGGCATTGGGTATTAGCTGCTCTGATTACGATTGGTATGTGAGCGATATCGAGACGAATGGCTTTCACTTTGCCGAAGGCTGGTATTCCGGTGGTGAGCTCGAATGCCAGATCGCAAGCGACGATATTCAGTTCATCTGGGCCGTATTCAGCGCCTTTCCTAAAGGAAAGCAGGTAGATGTTAGAGAAGCGCCATTTGTCGATGGTAACCCTTATTACTGGGATGGCTCTGAGCCGGGGCCTCAATTAGACGGGGCTAGCTTTGAAATCGCTTGTTGGGACAGCAGCGCAACTATCCTTGTTGGTTTGGACGCAGAGAAGGCTGAAAGTTACCGGTCAACTTTTCCACATGCTGTGGATCTAAAGTCGGCCGCCCGGAAATGAGTTAACAAGAAGGTGCACACGACGAGCGCGTGACCTGAGCGTTATTTTTTCGAGAGATAGATGGGCACAGAAATAGTAGTAATCACGATAGCTAATTTATGGCTCATGGCTTACGCACTAGTAGTGCGGGTAGTACGCTTTATACTTGTAAAATCCGGTATGGCTCACTCTGATCTAGGTGTTCTTTACAAGTCCCATGCTGTTGCCGTATTCAGTCTTTCCTTGCTTCCCGCATTAGCTTTTTTGTGGGCTATTAGTGACGATTACAGCTTTGCCATTGGCTATATCCTTATTATTCAACTCCCCATAATTCTATTAACTATGTGGCTTCTTATATCGGCCGCGGCCTGGAAAAATATCGCAAGTCAATTAACTTCGCGCCTTCGGCGCCGGACAGCCTAACGGCTGCCGGTTATTGAGGCGTTATGCGCTTATGGAGAAGTCATGAAAATTCTGAAAACAGCACTGACATTGCTGGTCGTTCTGCTGGCATCAGTGGCTTGGGCGGGAGAGGGGCTCACCGAAAAGCAGGTGGAAAGCTTCTACAAAAAGTTGGGAAAGCTCTCGAACAAGGGCGAGTTGCGAGAAATGGCAAAGTTCTACCATCCCGACTATGAGTTGGTAGACGAGGTGTCGGGTCCAAAGCCTCTGCGTTACAACCGGGTGTCCTATTTCAAGGAGGCAGTCGCGTTGCAGGCCAGAGTTTCTCGGTGGCGCTTCGAGTACGAGATTACGTCCATCTCGGTTGCACCAAACGGAACTTCTGCGGAGGTTGTGTCGGTTCATACCAACACGCTGGAAGGCGGGGGAAAATCCCAAACGTCCAGGACGGTGCAAAAAGCCACCATCATCAGCTCAGAGTCAGGCCCGTTGGTTCGTCACACCGAGGTTCTGGAGTCCAAGTTGGTGAGCGGCGGCGCATAACCATTCGCTGCAGGCCGACGTCCCTGACGGGCCGTGGCTTGAGCTCAAACGTTATGTCTTTAGGTGGCTATGAAATCTGGGATGGGGCGATATAAAGCTAAGAGTGGTCTAGTTTATAACAGCCTTCTTTTGGCTTTTCTTGGCTATTGGCTCTACGAGCATAATGATATTTATATTGCCGTAGCCTTCGTTGCTTTTTCAGTGAGCACATACTTTACGTGGCGGCAGGATAAGCTCGAGTCGGACCCATGGTCTAGCGAAAGTGCTTTAAGTAATGTGAGGATATGTCGCGGTATTGGGATGCTAGTCTTCGCATTGTCTTTTTTAGGGTTTTGGGTTCACCTTGCAGTCAAGACATAACAATGCCATGCATGCGACAAGCGCATGATGGCGGACGCCATATTTCTAGGGAAGCGGAATGATTTGCCCTCAATGTGGACATAGAGTGGATCTAACTTGGGGGCAGTATATTTCTGCACCATTTGGCAGGCACCGGTGCCCCAATTGTTCGGCCAAGTTTAAGTTATCTATCCCGCTATGGATTTCTATACTTCTTCCGCTAGTGCAAGTTGTTTTGATGGTCGTGGGTGGTTATTTCATTATCTTTCACATGGCGGGATATCCATGTCTTGGTGATTATGCAAAGCCGACCGTGATAACAATGTCAGTTTCATCAATTGTATTTTTCTGTGCCCTGGACAAATATGTTAAGGGTCGAATTGGCAAAGTCAGGAAATAAAATATAACAATGCCATGCATGCGACGAGCGCATGATGGCGGGCGTTATGAGGTCTGGGTCCGTGAGTAGTGAGGATATAAAAGCGGCGGTGTGTAAGGAGGCTCTAGCGACTCTTTCGGATAGTAGTAGCGCAATTGTCCCGCAGATACGAGAGTCGATAGAAGCCCAATTGAAATGGCTTATAGATTATTTCGAGGGCCGCGCTGACGAGAGAAGGCGGCTATTCGATCTTACATTTGGACACTATGCGGCTCGGGAAATTGACCCAAGAGAGGTAAGGCTAATAGATGCTCTCAATAAGGCTTTCTATGTGGCTGTCAGGACTAGGGAGGGTCTGAAAATTGATCTTAAAACTTTGGGCTACAGCTCATAACAAGACCAGAACGCGACAAGCGTGTGTTGCCAGCGTTACAAGCTTTCAAAGAGATTTCTATGCTGATCCTCATCTTTTCCCTTTTTCTTGCTGGATTTTTCTTCGGCATTGGATTCGTGTCGATGGCACCAAGAAAATATGTTCTTAGAGGCGACCTTCCTGCGGTAACCTACCGAAAGAAGGTGTCCCGCCTTCTGTTTCCTTGCCCTGTGTGGAATTTGTTAAGTAAAAACGGGAGGGCTATTGTGCTAGCTTCTTATTCTTCAGGCGTGGCAGCTATTCTCGTTGCGTTCCTTTTGGCGTGTGCCTGAAAGTGTCCACGAAAGTGGTAGCAGATCAGTGCCGGTGATCAAGACTTTAGCTGATTCAGCTTGGAACGAGGTATGAGAAAAAGAAAAGCCAACGAGTATTTCCACGTATATGTTCTGATGAGCGAGAAAGCGGGAGGGCTGATTAAAGTGGGGAAGGCTAACAATCTTTCACGTACTCGCCACCTCGCACGAATGGGGTATGCAGGCCGCTCAGATTGGGTGCACATCGCATCATTCCCTATGAAGTCGAATCATGATGCGTTGGCGCTTGAGAGTTTGGTTAATGCAAAGCTGTCTAACCAGGGCTATAAAATTCCTCGTATGTCATGGACCAACTTAATCAATCAACGGAAAAGCTACGCAGATGAATGCGTTACGTGTTCAAAAGAGCATGCAATAGCAGTAGCTAATGAAATGGCGGATGTGGTTAATAGCCATGTTGTCGATATCAGCTAAAGGGAGAATGCTGATCAGACCTCAAATTTCACGGACCTCCATGGAATTCCTGAGATATCCAGGCTCAGGACTGGAATTTTGCATTCAATTGCCGGTTTCGTTCGCCATGCAAGCATGGGCTCCAACAGTAGCGGCTCTGGCTGTGGCGTGAGCTGCACATCCCTCTTAACGAAACCCGAACCCCTGCACAAACGCCATCAGCCGCTGCTCCAGCCAGTAGCGCTGGGGGCCGTGGTTGATAAAGCCCACATGGCCGCCGTACTCACTCACTTCCAGGGTCACCGCCGGGCCCAGTTCTTCTTGGCGCGGTAGCGTCTCCGGGGTCATGAAGGGGTCGTCCCGGTTTTGCAGCATCAGTGTGGGGGTGCGGATCTGCAGCAGCTTGGGGCCGGCGGAGCATTGGGCGTAGTAGTGGTAGGCCCCGCGAAAACCGTATAGAGGCGCAATGATCTGGTCGTCGTAGCGCCAGAAGGAGCGGATGCCGCTCATGTTCAGCCGGTGCAGGCGCTTGGCTTCCGGCGGGTTGACCTTGTCCAGGTGGCGTTTCTTGTCGCCGAGCTGAGTCAGCAGGGTTTTCAACAAATGCTGGCGGTACAGTTTCGACAGGCCCCGGTCCAGCCGGTTGGCGCACAGGTCCAGCCGCAGGGGCGCACACACCGACGCCACCGCCGTCAGCTTGCCGTTGTCCCGGTGCGCCAGCCAGTTCAGCAGTCGGCTGCCTCCCAGGGAGACACCAATGGCGATGCGATTGCCGGTGGGGTCCTGATCAAACACATGCTCGATCACCGCATCCACATCGTCGGTTTCCCCGGCGTGATAGCACAGGGCGGTGTCATTGGGCTGCTTGGCGCCGCGACTGTTGATGGCCACCGAGCGGACCCCGGCATCCGCCAGTGCCTTCTGAATGCCCCGCATATAGTGGGAGTCACTGCACCCGGACAGGCCGTGGAGCAGAATCACGGTCAACTGCCCGGGGTGACGCTCGGGGCCCGCCCAGTCCAGCAGGAGCCGGTCGCCATCCGCCAGCGGCAGCCATTCGCTGTGCCGCTCCACCTCCGGCAAGGCCCGGCCCAAGGGCCCCCACAGGGTCTGCAGATGCGGGTTGCGCAGCCACAGGGGCGGCTGGAATGGGGAGGCTACGATTTCGCCCATGGAATCTCTCACTCAATAGCAGTCGCGTTGACCGGCGCTATGGTAGCCTTTTGCTTTTCCCACTGGCACCCATTGTTGATGGAGACCCCATGGCCCGCCGCTTTTACGACGATCAGGAATTCCAGTCCGGCCTTGCTACCGAGCTGGGCGCCAATGCCAGTCATCATATTGGCAAGGTACTTCGCATGGCGCCTGGCGATGAGGTGGTGGTGTTCAATGGGCATGGCGGCGAATGGTCGGCGCGCATCCTGGCGGTGGGCAAGAAGTCGGTGACCGTGGAGCCGCTGGCATTTGTGGATGAGGATCGCACCGCGCCGCTGGCGGTCACCGTGGCGCTGCCCATGATCAAGGGCGACCGGATGGACTATGCCATCCAGAAAGCCACGGAACTGGGGGCCACCCGGATTGTGGTGCTGGACACGGAACGCTGCGAGGTGCGTCTCAAGGGCGAGCGGCAGGAAAAAAAGCTGGGCCAGTGGCAGCAAATCGCCATCAGCGCCTGTGAACAGTGCGGGCTCAATCGGCCACCCGTGATTGAAGGGGCCGTGGCACTGTCGGCCTGGCTTGCCGGGGATCTGCCCGCGCTGCGCCTGATCGCTCACCCGGGAGAAAAACCGTTCTCGCCGGCAGCCCTGGATGGTGTGGACGAGCTGGCTCTGCTCACCGGGCCGGAGGGCGGGTTCTCCGATGAGGAATTGCAGGCGGCAGCGGACAGGGGCTTTATCCCCTTCGCCCTGGGCAATCGGGTACTGCGCGCGGAAACCGCACCGGTTGCGCTGCTGGCGGCGTTATGGGCGTGGCTGGAAAGAAGCCCTTGATGGCTGCAGTGAGGAATGGCTCAAAGTTTATTGAGCGCCCCGGGGAACCGTAAAAGCATCACCCATAAATCGTTCTGTACTCAGATTTTCAGGGGAAACTTCGTAGCGGTTATGCGATAAAAAGCCTGGCAAGTTGCGATCAAGTCAGCCATGACAGGAAAGTTTTTCCCTTATGGTTGCGTAAACAGGTGCCGGTTATTCGACGGCCAGAGCCGAGGGAATATGGCCGTCACAATGCGGGTGAAGAAACATCATGAAGAAGCAAGCGGGAGTGCTGAAGCAGTGGGATGATGCACGAGGCTTCGGTTTTATTACCGATCGAAAAGGGCGAGACATTTTTATTCATGTTAGTGCCTTTGAGGGGAGCCGCTCGCGCCCGAAAGCGGGAGAGAAAGTCCGGTTTCGTGTTGAGCCGGATGCGGCCAAAGGGGTGCGTGCCGTGGACGTGGAACGGTGCTGGCGTCCCGGTCATCTTTTGTTGCCGGAGTTTCTGGTGCCGATGTTTGCGGTGGCAGCTTTCTATGGCGGCTTGTGGGGGTTCTTGTCGCAGTATGCGTTCCGGTTTTTCCTGATGAGTTACCTGCTGTTAATCGCCGCTGTGACGTTCCTGATATTCGCGCTGGACAAGCGGGCGGCGGTGCATGACCGCCAGCGAGTATCGGAAAATACCCTGCACCTCCTGTCCCTTGCCGGTGGCTGGCCCGGCGCCATGCTGGCCCGCCCGCTATTTCGCCATAAAACCCGCAAGCAGCCATTTCGTACTGTTTTCTGGCTGGGGGTCGTGGTAAATCTTGTTGTGCTGGGCCTGTTCGTTTTCAGCCCGCAAATGGTGCCCTTGCGTGACTGGCTGGATGTGCGAGCGCTGGGCGGGTTGATCACCCTCAAGGAATGGGGCTGGATCAGCGGCCAGCTTTGAAAAAAGCAGGCTGCCGCTGAGGCTGCTGTTGATGCGGCCTGCAGGGTAAGAGTTTTCTGGAAAGACTATCAATAATAACAAACAGGGAAGAACCATGAGACTGCCGGAAGATGTGGAAAGCGTATTGTTTGTCAGAGGGGAAAAGGCCGCCGTGGCACTGTTGTGTCGGCGGCATGCGATGAGTCGCGGTGCCGCGAAAGCCTGGGTTGCGTCCTGTTCCGTCTGGGGATTGCCTGAGCTAACGCCACCGGTTTCCAAAATAAAAATAGCCGCAGTGATGCTGTCCGCCTTTATGGCCGGCTTGCTGCTGGCGGCTCTGGAACAAGCGTTATGATGGTTTCAGGGCGCACTGAGCGCGAGGAATAACCATGCAAGTGACAAGTCCGATTCTGGCCCCGGTGGTGGTGTTGGTGGCCTGGTCCATGGTCATGTGGCTATGGATGTATGTCACCCGGTTGCCGGCCATGAAAGCCGCCAGCATGAAGCCGGACCCGCTGGCGCCGCGGGGCGAGCAGATGAGCACCCTGCCCGCCAGGGTTCGCTGGAAGGCGGATAACTATAATCATTTGATGGAGCAGCCGACGGTATTCTATGCGGTGGCCCTGTCACTGGCGCTGCTGGGCCAGGGGGATGGCATCAACCTGACACTGGCCTGGGCCTATGTGGGGATCCGCGTGGTGCATTCCCTGTTGCAGGCATTGATCAACAAGATCGAACTGCGTTTCGTGCTGTTTGCCCTGTCTTCTCTGGCGTTGATCGGGCTCACCGTCAACGCGCTGCGCGCCGTGTTCTGATGGCGTTTGATGCTGATCTGGCGCAGCGGGTCCGCGAAGGTCTGCTGGCCGTCAGTGGCGCCCTGCCCGATGAAAAGCGCATGTTCGGCGGCCTCTGTTTCATGATCGCCGGCAACATGTGCTGCGGCATTCTGGGTGACCGCCTGATGGCCCGGGTCGGGCCGCAGGCCCATGAAAGGCTGTCCGCTGAGCCTGGCGCCGGCGAAATGGATTTCACCGGCCGGCGCATGAAGGGCATGCTGATGATTGACGCGGAGACGGTAGCCGAGGAGGCTGCGCTACAACGCTGGCTGACTCACTGTTTTGCCTTCGTGCGCACCCTGCCCCCCAAATAACTGCCTGGAATTGCCATGCTGCAAATCGGGATTGTGATCTACGATGACGCCGAGGTGCTGGATTTTGCCGGCCCCTACGAAGTGTTTGCCACCGCCGTCCGGCTCTGTGATACCCCGCCCTGGCAGGTATCGCTGATCAGCGAGCACCCTCAGGTTATGGCCCGTGGCGGCTTTGCGGTGCAAAGTCACTTTACCCTCACGGATCACCCGCCGCTGGACGTATTAGTGGTCAGCGGCGGGGTACATACCGCTGCCATGGAAAACCCCGTGCTGCTGGCAGCCTTGCGCGAGGCCGGCGACGGCGCCCGCTGGGTCACATCGGTCTGTACGGGGGCCTTTCTGCTGGCCCGGGCTGGCCTGCTCACCCACCATCGGGTAACCACCCACTGGGAAGATATCGCTGACCTGCGCCATGGTTTCCCGGCGCTGGATGTGCAGGAAAAAATCCGCTGGGTAGAGGATGGCAATCGTCTCACCTCGGCGGGTATTTCCGCCGGTATCGATATGAGCCTGCATCTGGTGGAAAGACTGAATGGCCGGGAGTTGGCGGACAAGACGGCCCGGCAGATGGATTATGCCTGGCAGCGGTGACGGCTTGGCTCGCCACCCAGACAAACCGGTCAGGTGACTTAACGGTACCGCCGGCTGTACGCCCAATACACGCCGGCCAGGGAGACGGCCAGGGTGGCCGGGGCCAACAGTGCGGTGAAATGCAGCAACCGGAACAGCCAGGTGCCGACCACGCCGCCACAGACGAAGCCGCCAATCAGCAAGACGAACAGCAACAGCCGGCGGCCGTTGAGGGGCATGCCACGCAGGCGGTTGCCGAGCATGATGCCCAGATCGGTGAAGATCCCGGACAGGTGCGTGGTACGGATAATGGAACCGCTGTAGGTGGTCACCATGGCGTTCTGCAGGCCGCAGGCCATGGACGCCAGATAGATGCCCAGATCACTGCCCTGTTGCAGAGACAACATGGCCATGACCAGCAGAGCCGCTTCGATCAGCAATGAGAACCCGTAATGGCGGCCCAGCTTCAGGGCAGTACTGGTGATCAGTACGCCGCTAAGGGCGGCGCCGGCGAGAAAGCTCAGCAGGGTGAACAGCAGGTGCAGGGCCACGGACAGATCAAGATCCGCCAATGCCAGGCCCAGCAGCGAGGAGGTGCCGGTAAGGTGTGATACGGATTGGTGGCTGAATCCCAGCAGGCCCACGGCATTGACGCTACCGGCCAGAAAAGCGAGCAGGAAAGCCCCGACTTCCACCCAGGGCGGTAAACGTGTCAGCAAGGCATCCCCCGATGTTGCCGGTGATCAAGCCTGCAGTGTAGCACGCGGCGCGGAGTCGGGGGCGTGATGTCTCCGCTTTCGCAGTCACACTCGCTCACCCGGCAGTCAGCGACATTATGGCGTGGATGCCCGGGCTGCTGCCGCCCTTCGTGATGCCAGCCGCGTTACTTTTTCTTGCTCTTCTTTTTGCCTTTTTTGCCGTCGCCTTTCTTGTCTTTCTTCTTGGATTTCTTGTCGCCCTTGTCGGTTTTGGGCTTGATCGGTTTCAGCTTTTTGTCTTTCTTTTTCTCTTTTCCTTTCTTGTCATCTTTTTTGTTCTTGGACTTCTTGTTGTCTTTGGCGGGCTTGCTGGCAGTTGCGCCATCGGTGGCGGCGGTAACGGTTTTGGCAGCTGGCTTGTTTGCCGTTGGCGTGGCGGGGTCGAACAGGTCCAGGGCCACGGTGCGGAAGCGGCGGAGGCAGTAGCGTACCTGGCCCAGTGACAGCCCGGATGCTTCCGCCGCCTGTTGCTGGGTGTTCCCTTCATCCAGGGCCAGCAGGGCTTTGGCGCGGGGGCCGTTGGGTGCAGGCTGGTTGCTTTGGGTCTGGCAGAGCTTGCGCTGTTGCGCGGTCAGTAAGGAAGCGGTGGCCACGGATTGTCCCCTCAGTAAAGGTTGCGAGTAAAAGCCAAAAACTCACCTTAGGGACAAGCGTCCAATGTGGCAAAAAAACTTTTTGGCTGTCAAAAAAGTGAAACGATTCAGTCCCTTTTCTGCTGCCTTTCCATCATGTCGGCCTGCAGTATTTCAATCCAGTATCCGTCCGGATCCTTGATAAAGGCAAGGCCCTTCATTTTGCCGTCATCCGGTTTCTTGACGAAGGGGACGCCCAGGGTTTCGAAGCGCTGGGCGGCGGCATAAACATCGGGGACAGTGATACCGATATGGCCAAATCCCTGGGGCTGGTCATTGCCATTGTGGTAGGCAAAATCCGTATCCTTTTCGGTACCCCAGTTATGGGTCAGCTCCAGCATGGCTTCACGGCCAAAGGTATAGGTAAGCCGTTTGGCATCGTCCTGCGGGACCTGACTGGCCTCTTCCTCATCCAGGTAGGCGAGGAAATAGAGAGAGAATTGCATTGCCGGAAAGTCCAGCTTGCGCACCAGGCGCATCCCCAGCACACGGGTGTAGAAATCCAGGCTGACCTGGGGGTCCTTGATGCGCAGCATGGTCTGGTTGAACAGGTAATCGCGGGTGGCGTCGTCCGGGGTGTCACAGAGGCCGTCGGCCTGTTCGAAATGACGGGACATGGGGGCTCCTAATTGGCGTGGGCACAGGTATTTAAAGAATGTCGGGATGGTAGGGAGGGAATGCAAGCCTTGGGGGGTGAGTTGAAAGTTTAAAGTTGAAAGTGAAAAGGCGCGAGATAGGGTGTTGGATTCTGCGCCGTTGTGCCCGCGAAGTGGTGTTGGGATAGGCAAGATTCAAGTTGCCAGTTTCAACGCGAGAAAGTCGTTCGCCGGCTGAGACGCCAAGGCCGCGAAGGGAGCCTGGCGGCTGCGGCGCGGGGCAAGCGGTCTCGATTACCGCTTTTACCCCGGTCGCGCTTTTCAACTTTGAACTTTTAACTTGCTCTTCAGGCCGGGGTTTTTTCCACGGTCTTGAGGACTTTCTGCAGGCCGGCCACGGCGCCACCGATATCGCTGAGGCCCTGGGGCAGCAGCAGGGTGGTGGATTCCTTGGCGACTTTTTCGAAGGCGGCGACATATTGCTCGGCGATGCGCAGGCTTACCGCCTCTTCGCCACCCTCTTCCTTCACTGCCCGGGCGACCATGTTCAGACCTTTGGCCGTTGCCAGGGCGACCAGCTCGATCTGTTTGGCGCGACCTTCCGCCTCGTTGATCTGCTTCATCTTTTCCCCTTCGGAGATATTGATCATCTCCTGCTTCTCACCTTCGGAGCGGTTGATGGCGGCCTGGCGGTCCCCCTCGGAACGGTTAATGGCGGCCTGGCGCTCACCCTCGGACTCGGCAACCACGGCGCGACGTTCCCGCTCGGCGCGAACCTGTTTCTCCATGGCATCCTTGATAGACACGGGCAGGTTGATGTCGGCCACTTCGTAGCGCAGTACCTTCACGCCCCAGGGCTGGGCCGCTTCGTCCACGGCGCGCACGACTTCCATGTTGATCTCGCCCCGTTCCTCGAAAGTCTTGTCCAGGTCGATCTTGCCGATCACGGAACGCAGGGTGGTCTGGGCCAGTTGCTGGGCAGCCATGACATAGTCATCCACACCGTAGCTGGCGGCCTTGGGATCAATGACCTGCAGGTACATGACGCCGTCGATGGAGACCTCGATGTTGTCCTTGGTGATACAGCTCTGGCGCGGCACGTCCCGGACGATTTCCTTCTGGGAATGCTTGTAGGCAACCCGGTCGATAAAGGGCATCAGAAAATGCAGGCCCGCCTCCAGGGAGGTCTGATACCTGCCCAGCCTCTCCACCACATACACCTGCCGCTGAGGCACGATGCGGATGACCATGAAGAGCAGAACGATAACGCCGAGGGCGATAAGAGCGGAAATGATTAAACCTGCCATGGAGAGAGTTCCTTGTTATTGGGTGCGAATTGAGAGGAATACGGGTTGGCCACAGGGCTTATTCAGCCGGCGTCTGTGGTCCAGGTGTCCAGGGCTCTACGGTGAGCCAGAGACCGTCGTGTTGGGTGATGCGCACCATGTCGCCCGGATGCAGGGGGTGAGCGCACTGGGCCTGCCAGCGGGCGCCCCGATAGGACACGGTGCCCACGCCGTTGCTGAACGCCTCCGCGACGGTGGCCCGGGCACCGACCAGGCCGGCACTGTCTTCTTCGCCTTGCCGTTGCCGTTCGGTACCCATCAGTTTGTCGTTGATGACCCGACGCACGAAGACCAGCAGCAGCAGGCTGGTCATTGCGAAAAGGGTCAGTTCCCAGGCGGTATCATCCAGCAGGCCAAGAAACTTCAGGCAGCCCACCAGCAAGGCGGCGATACCAAAGAAAATCACCACCAGCCCGGAGACGGCAAATTCGGCAATGACCAGGGCCAGCCCGGCGATAATCCAGTAACTGTATTCCGGCAGATCCATTTCTGAGCCCCTGTCGCGTGTGCATTATTTTGATGAACTAAGATAGCACGGAAGCGCTCGGCTGTAGGAGCGTCGCTGGCGGCGCGATCACACACTTTCTATCGTGAGTGCAATCTTTACAGGTTCGGTGCGCCGCCAGCGACGCTCCTACATGAAGTCAAAGATCAATGAAGGCAGAGTTCAGTGCTGATGCCCGCCCACGCCATGGGCATGCTTGTGGGCTTTTTCTTCGTCGCTGGCGTCGCGGATGTCGGTGATTTGCACCACAAAACGCAGGGACTGGCCGGCCAGGGGGTGGTTGGCGTCCACATCCACGGTTTTCAGGCCCACCTTGAGCACGGTGAGCATGCGCGGGCCCTCGTCGGTGGACACCGTGACCACCTTGCCGGGGGTGAGTTTGCCGGCGTGTTTCAGGTATTTGCGGGAAATACGCTGGAACAGGGTGTTGTCGTATTCCCCGTAGCCCTCTTCCGGGCTCAGAGTCACATCCACCTCATCGCCGACAGCCTTGCCAGTGAGGGCGTTTTCCAGCCCCTTGATGATGTTGTTATAGCCGTGCAGGTACGCCATGGGCTCGCCGGTTTCCCGGGAGTTTTCAATTTCGCTGCCGTCCTCGGCGTTGAACAGGCTGTAATGCAGGGTAACGACCTTGCCGTCTTCGATGGTCATGCATGCTCCGGTTGTCAGGCGATGGGAATGGGGGGCAATTGTGGCGCCTTCCCCGCTGCCGGGCAATTATCTCAGTCGTTATGGTTGCCGGGGAGCATGCGTTTCAGGGTGGCGTCCCCGTCGATGAAGTGATGCCACAGGGCGCCAGCAACATGGAGGGCGATCAGGACCAGCAATACGGTCCACAGCACTTCCTTGTGGATGAAGGCAATCTGCTTGGCCAGATCGGTATTGATCTCTGTCAGCTGGGGGACGCTGAACATGCCGAAGATTTCGATGGTCTTGCCGGCAAACTGGCGCATGGCAAAGCCGCCGAGCGGCATGGCAAGCAACACAGAATACAGCAGGACATGGACAAGACGGGATAGCTGGCGCTGCCAGGCGGCGCCCACAGGTGCCGGGCGTGGGTATAAGGTGCGGGCATACAGTCGAACCAGCACAACGACCAGGATCGTCAATCCCAGGGAAAAGTGCAGCATCTTCCACCATTCCCGCATGGGGTCTCCCTTTGCGTAGAACTCGTGGAGTTCTACCGCTCCCCAGACCATCACCAGCAGCAAGACCACCAGCCAGTGGAGGCCTTTGTGCAATCCATGCCAGTTTGTCGGTGTTGTTTTCATTGTGTTCTCCCGTTTCCAGTAACCGCAGTATGGCGGATAAAGATTAATCCTGGCTTAACGGGGATTCACTGATCCGGGTCAGTGTCCGGGTGCAGGCCCAGACTCTTGCGGTCCTCGCCTTGTGCGATGCGGCCCAGTATCTCCCGGGATTGCCGGTACCAGCGCCGTCGCCCATTGGGCCCCCATTTGAAGCGTTTGTAAGTCCACTGGTACTGGGCCAGATTGCGATCAATGCAGCGCTGGAGACCGGTGTTCATGGCGGTGAGGATTTCCATGCAATCGCAGGCCTGTTCGATCTCCGGTGCCGCTTCGAAGTGCAGATGGATGTCTTTGACGCCGCCCTGACCGCGGATGCAGGACACGATGAACACGTGGGGCCGGTAGCGTTGCACCAGCTTGTCGATCAGTGCGGGTGTGGGCACCTCATAGCCAAAGAACGGCACGCAGGGATTACTGCGGTTGCCCGGGTTATGGTCGGAGAGAATCCCCAGGGTGCCGCCGGCTTTCATGGCCGCCAGGGCCTGTTTCACGCCCTGGCTGTTGGTGGGGATCAGTACCGAGCCGGTGCGTTCCCGGGCGGCCTTGACCATGGCGTCCATCAGGGTGGCGGGATGGGGCTGGTACATGATCAGGGTCCGGTCACGGTTGCCCTTGTCGCCCACATACAGATTGCTGATCTCCCAGCTGCCCTGGTGCAGGGACAACATGAGTACCGGCCGCTCACTGGCGCAGGCATCCAGAAAGGCCTGTTCGCCGTGGATATGGGTGATCCGGGACAGGGTTTCTTCTACCGGGCGATGCCAGACATGGCTGAATTCGGTGAGCGTACGGCCCAGTTCCGCCATGCTCTGGCGGCCAATGCGCTTGGCGTCGGCCAGGGTCATGTCCGGATGGGTGGCCAGCAGATTGATCAGAACGACCCGGTAGGCGCTGGCGTAACGCAGCGGCAACAGGGTGATCAGGGTGGCAATCGTGGCCCCGAAGGCGGTGACCAGTGGCAGCGGTAACCAGGCAAGCAGACGGACCACCAGCCAAAGGCGGCGGCCCTGGTATTGTTTACTCATGACGGCAATTCAATTGTCAGGGTCTCGCCATGCTGCGGGACCCGAAATGTCTCGGTATCGATCTGTTGTTCTTCCAGCGCCCGGGCCAGGGCCCGGGGCGGCGCGTCCATGGGCTCGTCGGTGAGCACAAAGGTGCCCCAGTGCATGGCAACCGACTGGCGGGCGCGAATCTCCCGGTGAATTGTAACCGCTTCCGCCGGGTTTATGTGTACTGGCGACATAAACCAGCGGGGTTCATAGGCTCCAATGGGTAACAGGGCCAGATCAACGGGGCCGAAAATGTCGCCAATTTCGCCGAATAACGGGGCATAGCCGGTATCGCCGGCGAAATAGAGGCTGAAATCCGGAAAGTTCAGCCGCCAGCTGCACCACAGGGTCCGGTTGTGGTCGCCGGGTCCGCGGCCACTGAAGTGTTGGGCGGGCAGACAGAAGGCTTCCACCTGGCCATGGTATTCGCTCTGCCACCAGCCCAGTTCGATGATGCGTTCCACGCCCAGGTTGCGCAGCCAGGATGCGACGCCGGTGGGAACGAACCAGAGAATCTCCCGGCCAAAGCGGGCCTGTAGCTGCTTGACGGAGGCCCGGTCCAGGTGGTCGTAGTGGTTATGGGACACCAGCACCGCATTGATGGCTGGCAGGTCGTCGATGGTGATCGCCGGGGGGACCGCCCGTTTCGGCCCGGCAAAAGGCAGTGGCGAGCAGCGTTCAGAGAAAACCGGATCGGTGATCAGGTTCCAGCCCCGGTGCTGGAACAGGAAAGTGGAATGGCCAATCCAGGTGAGCTGGGGGTGAGGCCCCGGGTTGGCCAGTCGTCGGGCATCCGGTTGCTGGAGCGGGAAGGATTGGTGGCGGGGAAAACGGCCCCGGGTATCCCATTGCCAGCGCAGGAAGGCACCCAGGCCATGGCGGGGGGTGGCGAAACGATTGCGATACACCCCGGATCGGGAGGGTTCCTCTGCCGCCAGGGCTGCCAGCCGTTCCCGATCGATCATGCGCCGTCCCGCAGTCCTGCCACGGCGCCTTCGATGGCATCCAGATCGGGAATCACCGCCAGATCGCCGCCCACCTGAATATACATGGCCTCCGCAGGGCCGGTATCCACCGGCTCTTCCACCGGATCGTCCTTGGCCACTTTCATCATCCGCGGAATCCCCTGCACGATGACCGCGTAGAAGGTGCTTTTGCCGGCCACGGTGTTGAGGACGGCGATACGGGCATCCTGGCCGATGGTGATCTGCCCGGATTCGTTAAGCTTCTCGAAGGACAGCAGCGGTATGTTCTGGTCCCGCCAGCTCAGCCAGCCCAGCAGCCACTCAGGCCCATGGCCGGGCCGGTCCGGCTGGCGCAGGGGAATGATTTCAGCGACCACGATGTTGGGCACCAGCCAGGGGCGCCCCTGCATGGGGATCAGCAGGCTGGAAATATCGGATGGCAAGCTGCTCATGGTTGACCTCTGAGTGACGTTTCAAGTGGCAAGTTGCAAGTTTGCGGGTCCGCGAAAGGCTGACTGAAACCGGGCCGGCCCTGCCGGTAGCGGTTGGCAGGTGTCATGCCATGGCTGCGGCGGTGGTCGGGTAAACCCCGGGCCCCGCGTTGCCCTTTCCCGCGTGGCAATGTGAAACCGGCAACGTGTTCCTTCATGCAGACTTTAATTCTCTTCTTAACCGTTCCACCAGCTGCAGCGCAAGCTGCTCCGGTGATCCGCTGAAGCTGACACAGCCGGTCTCGCGGACGGAGTCGGGCTGGCTGCTCACCGCACAGGTATCGGCGCTCTGTGCCCACACCGGGCAACCGCTGGCGGCCAGCCGCGGCGCGGCGATGGCGCCATCGTTCCCCATACCGGAAAACAGGATGGCGCCGCAGGCGTTGCCGAAGCCCTCGCTGACATGCTGTATCACCTGATCGATGGAGGGCGCATAGGGGCCCTCCCAGGCCTGGCCCGTGGACTGGATGCGACCGTCGTGGCGGAACTTGACCGCATAATCCACCGGGGCAATGGCCAGTTCCCCGTGACGCAGGGCACTGCCGTCCACGCCCACTTTGCAATCAATATTGTTGTCCCGGCCCAGGACTCCGCACAGGGTGTCCAGAAAGCTGCCATCAATATGCTGGGCCAGCACGAAGGCCACCGGCAGATTGGCCGGCAGGCAATCAAGAAACAGTTTTACCGCCGCCGGGCCGCCCAGGCTGGCTCCCAACACCCAGACCCGTCGGGGTCGGTCGCCCGGCCGAATGGTTTCAAATTCCCGGGGGGTGGGGATTTTTACGGTTGGCGGCCGTTGCGGGATCACGTCCAGACGTTCTTCCACCGCCGGTTTGCCGATGAAGTCCACCAGCTTGGTCACCAGTCGCCGTTCCCATTTCGGGTAGCGGGCATCGGTGCGGGCCGGTGCCTGACCATCGCAGAACAGAATTGGCGCGGCGGCCTCTTCCAGCAGATTATCCAGAAAGCTCTGCCAGCGATCTTCGCTGGACAGGTCCACCACCCACAGGTCCAGCGCGCCTTCCGCCAGCCAGCATTGTTCCAGGGCTTCCGGGTCCGTGTTGACCACCACCTGATACCCCTGGGCCTTCACAGCGCTGGATAGCAGGTGGCCCTGCAATGTGCTGTCGGCAATCACGCCGACCCGGCCCGGGGCGGTCATTCGTCACCGGTTTCCTGCAATTCGCCCAGCAGTTCGCGAATGGTGGAGAGCAGTTCGTTCTCCTGGAACGGTTTGCCCATGTAGCAGTTCACGCCAATATCGAAGGCCCGCTCGCGGTGTTTTTCGCCGGTGCGCGAGGTGATCATGATGATCGGCACGTCCTTCAGGCGGCTGTCGTGGCGCACATGGGTGGCCACTTCAAAGCCGTCCATGCGTGGCATTTCGATATCCAGCAGCATCACATCCGGGCGGATGTCTTCCAGCTTGGCGATGGCATCCATGCCGTCCTTGGCGGTGACCACCTCGTAGCCGTTCCGCTCCAGCAGACGGGTGGTGACCTTGCGCACGGTGACCGAGTCATCGGTGACCATGACCAGCGGAGTATCGCGTCTGGTGTCGGTGTCCTGGTCGTCTTGCTCAACCGGTTCCTGAGGCAGTACCGGAATATCGGCGACACCCATTGCCGGCACCTGCACGTGGGCGGCACGGATCAGCGAGTGGATATCGAGAATGATCACCACGGAGCCATCACCGAGGATGGTGGCGCCGCTGATACCGGCCACCGAGGCCAGCTGCGGACCAACGGATTTCACGACCACTTCCCGGGAACCCACCAGGTTGTCCACCACGATGGCCACGGTGTGCTCGGTGCTGCGGATCAGCAGTACCGGCATGGGAGTGGTGTGATTGTCCAGATGCGGGCTGCGGGTGCCATGGACGAAGTTGCCCAGGTATTGCAGTTCATAGTCCTGGCCCACATAGGTGTAGACCGGGTTGTCTTCTTCGAAGTAATGCTGCAGTTCGAAGGGGCTGATGCGCACGATACCTTCGATCTGGTTCAACGGGATGGCGTAGGTATCTTCGGCGGCTTTCACCATCAGGGCCCGGTTCATGGCCAGGGTGAACGGCAGGCGGATGATAAAGCGGGTGCCCTGCCCCTTGTGGGAATCGATGGTCACCGAGCCGCCCATCTGTTTGATTTCGCTGGCCACCACGTCCATGCCCACGCCGCGCCCGGAAATCTGGGTGACGGCGGCGGCGGTGGAGAAACCGGCGTGGAAAATAAACTGCTGGATTTCCTGCTCGGAGAGCTGGGCATCCGGGGCGATCAGGCCACGCTCCACGGCTTTACGGCGCACCGCATCCGTGTCGATCCCCTTGCCGTCGTCGGACAGGGTGATCACCACCTCGCCGCCTTCCCGGCCCAGTTCCAGATTGATGCGGCCCGTGTCGGCCTTGCCGGCGCTCTGGCGGCCTTCCCGGGTTTCGATACCGTGATCCACCGCGTTACGCAGCATGTGTTCCAGGGGCGCGACCACGCGCTCCATCAGGGAGCGGTCCAGTTCCCCTTCCGGGTTGAGCACATCGAAATCCACCCGCTTGCCCACTTCGCCGGAGATCTGCCGGACGATGCGACGCAGGCGGGGCACCAGGCGGCTGAAGGGCACCATGCGGGTGCGCATCAGTTTTTCCTGCAGCTCGGTGTTAATGCGGGACTGCTGCAGCAGCAGGGTTTCCGTGTCCTTGGTGCGGTCCAGCAGGGTGTTCTTCAGATCGAGCAAGTCCGAGGCGGATTCCGACAGCTGCTTGGTGATCTGGTGCAGCTCGGAGTACTGGTCCATTTCCAGGGGGTCGAAATCCTCGTCGATTTCGCCCCGGTCCACGCCCTTCTGGTAGTTGGACATGATCTGCGCTTCGGTTTCCGAATCCAGCCGTCGCAGCTGTTCATAAAGACGCTGAACCGTGTTGCCCATTTCCTCCACGTTGAAGGTGAACTCGGAAATCCCCTGTTCTACCCGACCGCGGTTAATGGAGGTTTCCCCGGCCAGGTTCACCAGGGCTTCCAGCACGTCGGCCCCCACCCGCACCATTTCCTGGGGCTGGGCCTGGTTCTGGCGCTGACGGCGATCATCCTGTTTGGGCTGCTGCGGTTGTGGCGCGCTGTCCGCCGCCGGTGCCAGTGTGGTGCCGGTGTCCTGGGCGGGAGAAGGGGAATGGCGCCGGGCACTGCGGGCCACGGATTCCATGCCGCGGACAATCTGGTCATACCAGTTGACCATGGGCTGGAAGTCTTCCTGTGTGGGCGCTTCGCGGCGTTTTTCCAGTTCCAGCAGATAGGTTTCGAAATCGTGGCTGATGTCGCCCAGGGGTTTCAGGCCGGCCAGTCGGGCACCGCCCTTGAGGGTGTGCAGGGCGCGTTTGAGATCGTCGGTGAAATCCTGGCTCTCCGGATGGTCTTTCCAGGAGGTCAGGCAGGCGTCAATGATCTCTGCCAGTTCATCGGATTCTTCCAGGAAGATTTCCAGGATTTCCGGGTCGCTGTCGGATTCCCAGTCGCTGTATTCATTGTCGTCGGGTTCACTGGCCGGGGCGGTCGTCTCCGTGGCTGCCGCAGGCGCAGGATCTGCCGGTGTGCTGGTGGCCAGGGTGGGCAGGCTGAAGCCGGCCGGGTCGGCCACGTAGTCGTGGATGGCCTGAATCAGCTGGTCGCCCTGGGGAAGTGGCTCGCCAGCCTTGAGCGCCTCGACCATTTCCGCGAGCTTGTCGTGACAGCGATGCAACAGATCCAGCAGGGTTGTTTCAACAGCCAGACGGCTCTGTGCCAGCCCTTCGTACAGGGTTTCCAGTTCATGGCCCAGATCGCCCAGCTCCCGGACTTCGGCCATGCGAGCACCCCCCTTGAGGGTGTGCAGGTCCCGTTGCAGTGACTGCAGTTCGATCAGGTTGTCCTGCTCGCTGATCCACTGTTCCAGGCTGCTGCCAGCGGACTCCAGAATTTCATCTGCTTCTTCCAGAAAGATTTCCACCAGCTCCGGGTCACGCTCCGGTTGAGGGGGCGCCGGCATGCTGGGCGCGTCCTCAAACGCAACGGGCGCGGGACCGGTGTCTGCAGCAAAATCGGAAGGCGTGTGGTCAGCAAGGTCGTCATTGTCCGGGGAGGTAACAACGGTGCCCGGGATGTCGGCAGCCGTCGTGTCGCCACGCAGGAAGGCCTGGATGGCACTGACCAGTTCCGGTGCGCTGTCGGGGGTGCGGCCGGCGCGCAGGCCGTCGATCATGTCGGCGAGCCGGTCATGGCAGCGATGCAGCAGGGCAAACAGGGCCGGATCCGCCTCTAGCTGGCCGGTATTGAAGGCTTCGTAAAGGTTTTCCAGTTCGTGGGCCAGGTCTCCCACCGGCGCCACGGCGGCCATGCGGGCGCCGCCCTTGAGCGTGTGCAGGTCCCGCTGCAGGCCATCCACATTGCTGGCATCGCCCTCTTCCCACTGATCCAGGATGTGGCTGGCGGATTCCAGAATTTCTTCGGCCTCTTCCAGGAACAGGCTGACCAGCTCCGGATCCATATGGGCCTGATATTCATTGCTGTCGGCCCAGCTCTGGGTATCCGCATCGCTGTCCGCTTCCGGGGTGTCGGCAGTGTGATCAGAGAAGGCGTCATCCCACTGCGGCGCACGAGTGCCGGAGCCGGGGCCATCGTCGTCCGGGCCGCTGCTTTCTGCCAGTTCGTGCAGGGCATCCACCAGCCCCAGTTCCGGGCGCACGGTCTGGCCGGCAGCCAGGCAGTCCATCATGTTGACCAGGGCATCCTGGCCTTCGCCGGCCAGAGACAACATCTGTTCGCTGTACGCCAGCCGGCCGGATTCCACGGCGCTGTAGCAGGCAGCCAGGCCCGCAGCCAGGGCATGAATTTCGCCAAGCCCGGCGGTGGTGGCGCTGTTGGAGAGCAGTTGCAGCTCGTCGCGCAGTTTCACCAGCTCTTCGGTCTGCTCCGGATTCCTGGACCACTGCTCAAGCAGTTGCTCCGCATCCACGATCAAGTCCATGCCTTCGGACAGGAAGACGGAAAGGATGTGCGGGTCCGGGCCGGAATCCCGTTGTTCGGCCAGTCCGTCCCGTTGTTGCTGCAGGGCGGCAATCAGGGCATCAGCACCGGGCAGGTGGGCCTGGTCGAGTTGTTCCAGGTTGTCGCGCACCAGTTGGTGGGCCTGGCGCAGCAGTTCGGCCTGCTGGCTGCTGGCCCGGCGGTTACTGCTGATCAGGTCGCGCACCAGTTTCTCGGCCGGCTCGGCCACTTCCGCCACCGCTTCGATTTCTGCCATGCGGGCACTGCCCTTGAGGGTGTGCAGGGCACGGTGAACGCTGTCGTCCAGGCTGTGCTCGGACAGGTCCGGGTCCACGGTCTGCAGCCACTCCTCAATCAATGCCAGATTGCGAAGGGCCTCGCTGGCAAAGATTTCCAGCAATACCGGGTCCGTGCCTTCCTCGCTGGCGCTCTCCGCCGGAAGGTCATCGCCGTCACTCATGTCCGGAATGTCGGCCAGGCTGTCAATTTCGCTGTCGCTACTGGCGTCCGTGTCGAGCGGCTGGGCGGGTGCGTCCGTTTGCGGGGCGTCGGCCTCGGGCAGGTTGAACTCGATGATGCCATCCTCTGACGCATCGTCGCTTTCCCAATCAAGCGTCGTGTCATCGTCGCTGGCGTCGTTGAAGGCGGCCAGATCTTCCACGGACAGGCTGTCGCCGTGGTCATCGCTGCGGTCCGTGAACCCGTCACTGTCTGCGGGCAGGGTCAGTTCCAGGGTGTCGTCGGCCTGCGCGTCATCAGCGGAGGCATCGTCGTCCTGGTCGACGGTGTCAGCGCTGTCCGCAGGGAGGGTGTCGTTACCGGTCTGGCCCGTGATCGCCGGCACCTGATCGATCTGTCCACCGGCGGCCAGGGTATCGGCGGCGTCGGCCAGGGGCTGCACATCGAACGGATCCGGTTGTCGCTGGGTAAAGGCATCCACCAGGGCGGGTACCCGATTGCGGACTTCCTGCACCAGATCAATGAGTACGGCGGTGGGCTCAATGGTGCGGTCAATCACCCGGTTGAGCATGTTTTCCACGGACCAGCCCAGCTCACCCACGGTACTGGCACCGACCATTCGGCCGGAGCCTTTCAGGGTATGGAAGGCGCGACGGAATTCCACCAGGGACTCTTCATCGCTGGTGTTGGCGGCCCAGCGGGGGAAATACTGGTCCAGGGCTTCCAGCACTTCGCCCACTTCTTCCTGGAAAATCTCGATGATTTCATCATCGATCAGATTGTCATCGTCTTCATCCGCCAGGTTTTCGGCGGTCTCCGGTGCTTCTGGCTCCGCGCTGTCCGTGTTCAGGTCTGTGGGCGCCAGGCCGGTAATCTCGAGAGTCGGGTCGTCCTGGTCATCCGCGGTGTCCCAGGTCACTTCGGCGGGATCGTTGAAGGCCGGCTCCAGGGAAATGTCCGACTCCGGATAGTCCTCGGTGTGGTCGTCGCTGTCGCCGATCTGGCCAGTGGCATCGCTGTCGATCTGCACGTCGGCGTCCAGCTCGATGCGTTCCACTTCCACCGGGTCATCGCCGAAGCCGCTGCCCTGATCCAGGGGATAACCGAGCGCGTCCACACTGGCGCGGGCCAGCTGCAGGATATCGTCGGTGGTTTCCGGATCGTCGCTGAGACGTTCCAGGTAGTACTCCACCGAGGTGATGGCATCCGCCAGAGTGTCCATGCTGCGCCAGTCCGGCTTGGGCTGGTCCGCATCAAGCAGTTTTTCCTGAATGAACTGCACGCACTGGCGCAATATCAGCGCCGGCTTGTTGAGCTGGATCACTTCCAGTCCGCCGCGCACGGCACTGAGTCGCTCCGGTACCGGGTGAAGATGTTCCGGGTTCCACTGGGACGCAATGAATTCGACGATACCGTCCTTGGCCTCTTCCAGGCCGGCTCGGCATTCGCGCAGTACCGCTTCCATGGCCTGGCCCACGTGGCCGGGCACGTCGTTCTGATCACCGTTATAGGATTTGCCGCGGCGGTCGCCGCCGCTGATACCGGCCAGGGTCGCTTCCACATAAAGCAGGGCGCCGGCGATATCCATCAGGGTTTCGCGTTCCGCAGGGCGTTTACCGGCAACAATGTCCTCTACCGCGTGGAGCTGTTCTTCCACCAGGGTGCGTGGCTGGCCCAGGCCCAGTACGGCCACGGTGTCGGCCACCTGTTTCAGGGTCACGGTCTGTGGATGCAGTTTGCTGGCATCGCTTTCGCCGTTATGGACGAAGGCTTCCAGTGCGTCCTTGACGGTGGTGATCTCTTCGGAAAGCGCCTTCACCACGGAATTCATGGCTTCGGCATCCGGGCCGGTCATGCGGGCCCGTTCCGCGTTGATCAGGTCATCGGAGGGCAAGGCATCGTCAAGACGGAAACGGGCTTTCACGTCGCGGATGCGCGGGCTGTCCGCGTCCGCCTTGGCCACGTAGTACAGCAGGTTCTTGAGCAGTTCCGTGGGCGCCGGACGGTTCAGGCTGGCCGCGCCTTCGCTGACCAGTTCACGCAGGTTGCGGTCCACGTGGCCCAGCATCAGTTTTACCGAGGTGCCCAGGACAATGGCGTCTTCGGAGAGCCCTTCCACCAGGGCATTGCTGATGCTCCACAGGGGAGCGCGAGGGGCGTCGCCGGTGATCTGCTCCAGCTTGGTGAAGACCTTGGCCATGTAGCCCAGGTTCTCGCCCATATTGTCGTTGCGCAGCACACCGAGCAGGGCGATCTGGAACATCTGGCGGATTTTCTTGGCCAGCTGGATAAAGCGGGGGTCGTTGAGCAGGTCTTCGGGGATCTGGCCGCGGCCGGTGGCATCGGTGAGATCCGGTTTGAACAGGGCGGTTTCCGACAGCAGCGGTTCGCCACGGGCGGCTCGCAGATCATTGAGCAGGGGCAGGAGTACCACCGGCAGGTCGCGCCGGTTGCTGGCTACTCTATCGAGATAAGGCGGCAGCTGCAGGATGGCCCGCATCAGGGTTTCCTGGCCATCTCCCACGTTGCCGACCCGGGCTTCCAGCAGCGCCTGAGCCAGCTTTTCCATTTCTTCGGCGAGCAGAGCAGCACCGTAGAACTCCACCATTTGCAGGGTGCCGTACACCTGGTGCAGATGGGCCTGGCAAAAACGCATGCGGGTGGCGTCGTCCGGGGTATCCACGAACGCTTCCAGTGCCTGCTGCGCCTGGTTCAGGGTTTCCTGGATCTCCCCGCGAACCCAGTCCAGAGCCAGATAGTCGTGACGGTCACTCATGACGTCTCCTGTCATACTCAAACCTGCCGTCACTGCGGGCAGGTTTTTTTATTATCTACAGCGCTTATCGACAGCGCCGAAAAGCCAGCGTATCGGCGAAATGTATGCGTTCCAGATCCGGATGCTGCCAGTCGGTCACTTCCCCGGGACCGAGTACCAGAATGCCACCGGGGGCCAGCCGTTCCGCCAGCCGGTTGACGATCTGACGTTTCCGCCAGCGGCGGAAGTAAATCAGCATGTTCTGACAGAAAATCAGATCCATGTCGTTCATTGGCGCAGTGCTCAGATCCAGCACGTTGAGCCGCGCAAAACAGATGCGTTCGCGCAGCACGGGCGCCACGGCCAGGGTCTGTTCGTTGCCGCTGGGCTGGAAATATTTCTCCCGCAATTGCGGGTCCACCTGCAGTACCCGGCGCGCGGGATATTCCCCTTTGCGGGCCTTGGCCAGGGTGGGCAGGCTGATATCGGTGGCGGTGATGCCGTAGAACAGTCTGCGATCCGTGTCGTTCAGCTGCTCATTGATCATCATGGCGAGGGAGTAGGCTTCCTCGCCGGTGGAGCACCCCACGCTCCACACATCCAGGCTGGCGCCGTCCGGCTGTTCTGCCTTGAAGCGCTGCACGAATTCTTCCACCAGAGCGTAGGAGCTCGGGTGGCGAAAAAAACTGGTTTCCTGAACCGTGAGCCGGTCCACCAGTACCGACCATTCCATGGCCCGGGATTCGGTGGAGCCCACCATCAGGTGTTCGTAATAGGTGTTGTAGTCCTCGATGCCCAGCTCGCGCATGCGAATGCTCAAGCTGGTTTCGAGAAAGGTCTTGCGCTCGTTGGACAGGGTCATGCCGGTGCGCTCTTCGAGCAGCGCCTGCCATAGCTGGAACTGCTCCGCATCCATGGCGGGCGTGCTTTTGATCGACCAGCGGTCTGTCACGGCAGCACCCATAGCATCACCCCGCTAACCGGCGCGAGCCGGATCAGGAGTGCTCCGGCAGGCGGAAGCCGGCAACGGAATTACGCATCTCCTGCGCCATCTCGGCCAGGTTACCAATGGACCGCGCAGTGGCGGTGGTACCGGCGGAGGTCTGCGAGGTAATTTCCTGGATCACGTTCATGGTGTTGGAAATGTGACCCGCGGAGGCGGCCTGCTGGCGCGCCGCGTTGGAAATGTTCTGGATCAGGTCCGCCAAGGTTTTCGATACGTTCTCAATTTCTTCCAGAGCCACACCAGCGTCCTGCGCCAGGCGGGCCCCTTTTACCACCTCGGCGGTGGTGGCTTCCATGGAGATTACCGCTTCGTTGGTATCGGTCTGAATGGTTTTTACCAGGGTTTCAATCTGCTTGGTTGCAGCAGCGGAACGTTCCGCCAGTCGCTGTACCTCATCCGCTACCACCGCGAAGCCCCGGCCGGCTTCACCGGCCATGGATGCCTGAATGGCGGCGTTCAATGCGAGGATGTTGGTCTGGTCGGCGATGTCGTTAATCAGGGATACGATGTCACCAATCTCCTGGGAGGACTCACCCAGGCGCTTGATCCGTTTGGAGGTTTCCTGAATCTGTTCGCGGATGGTGTCCATGCCGTGGATGGTCGCCTGTACCACTTCGGCGCCCTTGTTGGCGATGGCTACCGCCCGTTCCGCTACCGCGGCGGATTCGGCGGCGTTGGCGGATACCTGGTCAATGGAGACCGCCATTTCGTTCACCGCGGCAGAGGCCCCGGCAATTTCCTGGGCCTGGTGCTCGGAGGCCTCGGCCAGATGCATAGCCGTGGACTGGGTTTCCTGGGCCGCAGAGGCCACCTGTACCGCCGAGTTGTTGATCGTTTGTACCAGGCTGCGCAGCTGGTCAATGGAGTAGTTGATGGAGTCAGCGATGGCCCCGGTGAAGTCCTCGGTTACCGTGGCCTGTACGGTCAGGTCGCCATCCGCCAGGTCGCCCAGTTCGTCGAGCAGACGCAGAATCGCCGCCTGGTTACGCTGGTTTTCGCTTTCCAGTTCGTCCTTCAGTGCGGCCGCCTGACGGTTCCGTTGCGCCATGATCAGGAAGAACAGCAGCACCGCGATGGCGGCAGAAAGGCCACCGAGTGTCACGGACGGGAAGAAGGTGTTGGTGGAGCCTTCGAACTGGGTGTTGAGGTTGCTGGATTCCTGCAGCAGATCCTGGGAACGGCGGAAAATGGTGTCGGCCGCGTTACGTACCTGGAACAGTTCGGGAGCAGTTTCCAGAATTTCGTCCACGGACTGGTTAACGAATTCGTCAAACAGGTCAGCAATTTCAGCCAGGTAATCCAGGGCATCCGGGTCGTTCACCTGGTCAATGCCCATGGCGTCGTCGCCTTCGATCATGCCATTCATGACCCGGCCGAACAGGCTGGCGTCACGACCGAAAGCATCCGCTGCGATCACCGCGCCATCGCCCCCTTCCAGTACCTTGGAGATGGAGCTGAGAATCCGTTCTGCCAGCAGAGACTGACGTTGGGCAAACGCGATCTGATCCGGCTCGGCACCGGTGGCAACCAGGATCTCTACCACGCCTTCGTATTCCGCTTGCAGGGAAGGAATGGTCTGGGCCAGGGTATCTGCCACTTCGTGCAGATCCAGAACCGTATCTTCCCCGCGCAGGATGGTGCCGGCGTTGCTGTTCACTTCGGACCACAGGCTACTCAGACGTTCTTTCACCTCCGGGTTCTCGACCGGCTCGTCTTTCACATCATCCCAGGCAGACTGGAAGCTCTGTTGGGATTTGGCCAGCAGCTCGAAAGCGTCCGCGTTACCGGCAGCCGCTTCCAGGGCGTTCTTGGCGATCTGCTGGGAAATAACGCGCATTTCCGAGGCCAGGGTAATGTTTTCCTGGGCCTGGTTCGCCGTGGTGGCGGAAAGCAGAAAGTTCACCACCGCCAGGACGATAAAGACGGCAAGCCCGATATACAGCGCGATATTCAGCGTGCTGCCTTCCGCGCCCCCCCGCAATTTGTCAAAGATTGCTCCCGAATTGAACTTCATAGTCTGGCTCCTGGCCTGGCGTTCGCTCTTCTTATGTACCCCAAATGCTTGTCTGCGGATCAGCCGGTGCGGGCGACCTGCATAAAGCGTGGATCCTCTGCCAGCCGAGTCAGGCTGAACACGGACCAGTACTCCCCGTCCCGCCGGTAGGCGCCGCGCACAAATGGCGTCACGCTGCTGTCGCTGACCGGCAGTGATTCCACAAATTCATCAATGGGAAAATGTTGCATCCCCAGTACTTCATCCACCGTCATGCCGGTGTACAAGTCGTCCTGGTCCAGCACCAGCAGTCGCCGACGTTTTTCCTGGACCGGTGAACTCTTTTCCAGAAAGCCGCTGAGATCCATCACGGTCATCAGTCGGCCCCGGACATTGGCCACGCCCTTCATCCAGCTGCGTGCGCCGGGAATGCGGGTGTAGGCCGGCACCGAGAGGATTTCGGAAACCTCATCCAGCGGTGCCACGTATTTCTTGCCATCCATCACAAAGCCCACACCGCTCCAGTAGCTCACCGCATCCTGCTGCATGGGCAGGTCTTTGGCCTGCTCACGGCAGCGACGGTTGTAGTCGGCCAGTTGGATATAGGCGGCGGAAGCAGTTGCGCTCATCGTGGGCTCCGGATTAGCCGTCGGCCAGCATGCGGTCGACGGTTTGCAGGAGCACATCCTCGTCCACCGGCTTGGTCAGATAGTCCTTGGCGCCCTGGCGTTTGCCCCAGACACGGTCGGTTTCCTGATCCTTGGTGGTAACGATAACGATGGGAATGTGCGCGGTATCGGCGCCCTTGGTGAGCTGGCGGGTCGCCTGGAAGCCGTTCAGGCCAGGCATCACCACATCCATCAACACCAGTTCGGGCAGCTCGGAGCGGGCCATGGCCACGCCATCAGCCCCGTTGGCGGCCTCGAGTACTTCGTGGCCGTGCTTTTCCAGAATCTCCCGCAACTTGTAGGTTTCGGTGGGAGAGTCATCCACTATCAGAATACGTGCCATCTTATCCTCTTCAGGCTCAGCGACGCTGTCGCTTAACCGTTGATATGCTGTCGAATCGCGCCGAGAAGCTCGTCCTTGGAAAACGGCTTGGTCAGATACTCGTCGGACCCCACTATGCGCCCCTTGGCCTTGTCGAAAAGGCCGTCCTTGGACGACAGCATGATCACCGGGGTGGCCTTGAAGGCACTGTTGTTCTTGATCAGGGCGCAGGTCTGATACCCGTCAAGACGCGGCATCATAATGTCGACGAAGATGATATTGGGTTTGCTGTCGGCGATTTTGGCCAAGGCATCGAAGCCATCGGTGGCGGTGATCACTTCACAACCTGCTTTCTTCAACAAGGTTTCCGCGGTGCGACGGATGGTTTTGGAATCGTCGATCACCATTACCTTGAGGTCTTGGAAATTGTCAGTCATGGAAACTGCCTTTAACCGTGAACCGTTTTTGGCCGCAACTTATTGTAATTTTTGGCCTTTCTAGTAATTCGATGGGCGGGGTGTGTAGCGATACAAGCCCAAGCGAAGTTTTTAACACAGATTCTACAATCAATCTATAAGACCCTATGAAACTTGAGAAAATGCCCCGCGCATCCCTGCATAGCGATAGGCGGCCTGCACTGCTAAGATTCCCCGGCCCGCTTTATTGTCTGTGGAGACCCCATGAGCTTGCGTATTGGTGTGGTGATGGACCCCATCGCCAAAATCAAACCCTGGAAAGACAGCACCTTCGCTATGCTGCTGGAAGCACAACGACGTGGCTGGTCATTGCTCTACATGGAGCCGGCGGATCTGTATGTGCGCGATGGTCGCACCTTTGCGGCCACTCGGGCACTGTCCGTCACCGACAATAACGACGATTGGTACCGTCTGGCCGATGCCGTGAATCACGATCTGGCCGATCTGGATATTATCCTGATGCGCCAGGACCCGCCGTTCAACGCAGAATACATCTATGCCACCTACCTGCTGGAAAAGGTGGAACGGGAAGGCGTACTGGTGGTGAACCGGCCCGGCAGTGTTCGCGACAGCAATGAAAAGCTGTTTGCCACCGACTTCCCCCAGTGCTGCGCCCCTACGCTGGTGTCCAGCCAGTCCGGACTGCTGCGCGATTTTGTACAGGAGTTCGGTGACACTGTGATGAAGCCGCTGGACGGCATGGGCGGCAGCAATATCTTCCGGGTGCGCAAGGACAGCCCCAATATCTCGGTGGTGATCGAGGTGCTGACCCAGCATGGCAAGACGCCGATCATGGCCCAGCGCTTCGTGCCGGAGATCACCGAGGGTGACAAGCGCATCCTGATGATCAATGGCGAGCCGGTGCCCTATGCGCTGGCGCGGATCCCCAAGGAGGGCGAGTTGCGCGGCAACCTGGCGGCCGGCGGCACCGGCCAGGGGCGGGAGTTGAGTGACCGGGACCGCTGGATCTGTGAGCAGGTGGGGCCTACCCTCAAGCGCAAGGGCCTGTATTTTGTGGGTCTGGACGTGATCGGTGATTATCTCACCGAGATCAACGTGACCAGTCCCACCTGTATCCGCGAGCTGGACGCGATCTTCAATATCAACATTGCCGGCCAGCTGTTCGACATGTTGCTGGAGTTGCGGCAGCCGTCATAGACGATGAGTGCGGGCCGGGGCACACTCTCCGGCCGATCAAAGGCAGTAACAAAAAGAAGAAACCATGGCAGCCAATTCCACCGTCAGCGCATCAGATCGTCTCACCTTTACGGTGTTTCTGGCGCTGGCCTTCCACGGCATACTCATCTTCGGGGTCAGCTTTGCCCCGGAGAAACAGCGCGCCGCCCCCCATACCCTGGAAGTGACCCTGTCCCAGCATCGCAGCGATGACGCGCCGGACGAGGCGGACTTTATTGCCCAGAGCAACCAGCTGGGCTCCGGTGATTTGGCGGAAAAACAGGAACTGACCACCACCGAGCAGGTGGACTTCGCCGACAACAAACTCGACAACGTGCAGCTCAAGGAAAAGACCACCCGGGAGCGCCGCGATCGCCAGTCCCAGTTGCTGGTCATTACCACCGCCCGCGCCAGCGACCGGAAGGTCAACGCGGACCAGCAGGAAAAAACCGACCCGAAGCCGCTCAAGGTGGCCAAACAGGAAAACCTGCAGGACCTGAGCCGGGAAATCGCCAGCCTGCAGGCCCGCCTGGATGCCCAGAAACAGGCCTACGCCAAGCGCCCTCGGATTCGTCGCCTTACCTCGGTATCCGCCAAGGCCCACTACGAAGCCCAGTACATCGACAGCTTCCGCCGCGAAGTGGAAGCCATGGGCACCCGCAATTTCCCGTCCCGGGCCCTGAACAGCAATACCTTTGGCGCCGTACGGCTGATGGTGGCGATCCAGAAAGATGGCAAACTGAAGGAGGTGCGTCTGCTGAAATCCTCCGGCCACACCTTCCTGGATCAGGCGGCCATCCAGAGCGTGCGACTGGCCGCCCCCTTCGATCCCTTCACGGCGGAGATGCGCAAGAACATGGACGTGCTGGAAATCATCCGCACCTGGAAGTTCGACAAGAACCAGCGGGTGTCGTCGAAATAATACCCACGCTCGCTACGACGCAACTGTAGGAACGGAGCGTAGCGGAGTAACGCACGTAGTTCCGTGCGGCCCGAAGGGTGAGCGTAGCGAATAGCGCCTCTCGAGGCGCGAACCGCGCTTGCGCGGAAATCGTCCGCAGGACGATCAGGCCTGTCAGCATTCGACAGGTCTTTTTAGAGGGATCCGGTGGTTACCATTGTACGTTTCCTTCGCTGTCGCTCGGATTCGCACCTCAAGAGGTGCTCCTACAAGGGCTACCCGATAGGGGAAAGGCGGCGATTAAGCCTCCCGACGCTTGCAGCTCTCCCACCCACCCCGGATACTGTCCCCATGGACAACACGACCCTCAAACACCAGTTGCTGGTGGCCATGCCGCAGATGGCCGACCCCAACTTCGAACATTCCGTCACCTATCTCGTCGAGTACGGTAGCGAGGGCGCCATGGGGCTGACCCTCAACCGCCCCGTGCAGATCAGCCTGGGCGATATCCTCAGCGACATGGACATCGACATCGAAGTGCCGCCCTCGGAGCGGCACCGGGTGGTTGCTGGCGGTCCGGTACAGCAGGAGGCCGGTTTCGTGTTGCACGCTGCCTCCACCCACTGGCAGTCCAGCGTGCCGCTCAGCGACGGCCTGATGCTCACTACCAGCCGCGATATTCTGGAAGCCATCGCCATCGGCGAAGGACCGGAGCAATCGTTGATCTGTCTGGGCTACGCCGGCTGGGAACCCGGCCAGCTGGAACAGGAACTGGTGGAAAACGCCTGGCTCAGCACCCCGGCCAGCCGTGAACTGGTGCTCGACACCCCCTTCGAACAAACCTGGCAAGCCGCCGCAGCGCGTATTGGTGTGGACATGAGCTTGATTGCGACCCAGGCGGGACACAGCTGACATGTCCTTTCGCACCGTAGGAGCTATGCTTGCATGGCGAAAGGTTTTGATCTGGAGCGGTGCTTCCTGAAAGTCCTTCGCCATGCAAGCATGGCTCCTACGGCCTCAATAACCGACTCGTCATATGATTCTCGCGTTTGACTACGGCACCCAAAAAATCGGCGTGGCCAGCGGCAACAGCCTGCTGGGTACAGCCACGCCGTTAAAAGCCCTGCCCTGCAAGAACACTCAACCCAACTGGGACGACATTGCTGCCTTGTTGAAAGAGTGGGAGCCGGAAGGGCTGGTGGTGGGTCTGCCGTTGAACATGGATGGCAGTGAAAGCGAATCCACGGCGCGGGCGAAGAAATTTGCCAATCGTCTGAAAGGCCGTTTTGGCATGAAAGTCTGGCTGGTGGATGAACGCTTGAGTACCCGCGAAGCGCGGGAGAGAACCGGAATTCGTCAGGCGGATAACCGGGTGGATTCCATGGCGGCGGTGATCATTGCCGAAGGGTTTTTGAGTGAGGGTGGCGAAGCGTTGCGATAAAAAAACGCCAGCGCGAAGCTGGCGTTTTTCGTTATCACTGCATTACTGTCTGATCCCTTCCACCGAGATAATGATGTCCACGGTTTCCGATGCCGGACCCAGGTCGTAGGTGATGCCGAAGTCCGCCAGTTTCAGGGTTGTGGAGGCTTCCAGGCCCATGCGGTAGCCGCCCCAGGGATCATCGCCGTAGCCCAGCAGTTTGGCGTCCAGGGTGACCGGTTTGGTGACACCGTGCAGGGTGAAGTCGCCGGTAATCTTGGCGGTTTTTTCGCCGGTCTTTTCAATCTTGGTGCTCTTGAAGGTGGCGGTGGGGTATTCGACCACATCCAGGAAGTCGTCACCGCGCAGGTGCTTGTCGCGCTCGGCGTGGTTGCTGTCCAGGCTGGCGACCTGAATGGTGGCTTGCACGCTGCTGTTTTCCGGGTTGTCGGCGTCTACAGTGAAGCTGCCGTCGAAATCGTTAAAGCGGCCGTATAGCCAGCTGTAGCCCAGGTGGGAGATCTTGAACATGACGAACTGGTGGGCGCCTTTTTTATCGAAGGCATAGGTGCCACCGGGTTTATCGGCAAACGCCATGCTGCTGAGCAGCAGTGCCAGGGCGGGAATGGTGATCTTCTTTGCTAGCGTCAACATAAGCATCGAACTCCGTTTGGGTTAATGGTTGTCAGGGTTTCGGGATGCCATGCCCAGCATGCGGCGCAGGGTGTCGTCCCGATCAAGCAGGTGGTGTTTGAGTGCGGCCAGGGCATGCACGCTGGCCAGTATGATGATTGCCCAGGTGGCGATTTCGTGAATGTCGCCAGCGGTGTCTTCCAGGCCTTTCTGGTCACCGGTGATGGAGGGCACCGCAAACCAGTCAAACACATCAATAGCCGAGCCGTCGGCGCTGGTGATCAGATAGCCGCTGATCATGGCGGTGAAAAGCAGCAGGTAAAGGGCCCAGTGAGTCAGGTGCGCGCTGATGCGTTCCCAGGGCTGATGGCTGGCAAGGGCTTTCGGGGGCGGAGATACCAGCCGCCACAGCAACCGGAAAGTCATTACCAGAAACAGCAGGATACCCACGCTGCGATGCAGATGCGGGGCGCTACGGTACCAGTCGTCGTAGTAAGTGAGATCGACCATGTACAGGCCCAGGGCAAACAGGCTCACCACCGTAATGGCCACCAGCCAGTGCAGCATGATGGTGATGAGGCCGAACCGTTGTGAGTCGTTGCGCAGATGCATCCCTGTACCCTACCCGTTCTTCCTGATGGTTGGAGTGTTGCCCGCCAGACGGGTTCCGCTCTTTACAAAACTTACCGTCACCTTGCAGCGTATTGCCATCTTGCGGCGCACTGGCGGTGACTGCCATCCCAAAAAACTGAACGGTTTGATCGGATCATTGGTGCCGCCCTGGCCGGGCTGTGCGGGCCGCTTTAGGAAAGAGTATGGGGTCCATACGGGGCTTGAGGCTTTATTCTTGAGCAAACAGGCGCCATGCTTGGTCATTCGCCATGCGAACATGGCGCCTACAGTAAAGATAATCTTCTGGAGAGCCCCTTGAGCTGGGACGAACAACAACTGCAGACACACCTGGGTGCCATGGCCCGGGCCATCACCGAGCAATACGGTGAGCGCGCCCCGCTGCTGGTGGGGATCGAGTCCGGTGGGGCCTGGGTGGCCCGGGCATTGAACGCGATGTTGGCCAAGCCGCTACCGTTGGGGACCCTGAATCCGGCTTTCTACCGGGATGACTTTGATACCCGTGGGCTCAAGCGCACGGTCTCGCCGTCGAAGCTGCCTTTCGAGGTGGACGGGCAGCATATTCTGCTGGTGGACGACGTGCTCATGACCGGCCGCACCATTCGTGCCGCCATGAACGAATTGTTCGATTTCGGGCGCCCGGCCTCGATCGGCCTGGTGGTGCTGTTTGATATTGGTCACCGGGAATTGCCAATTCGTGCCGATATCTGTGGTGAAACTTTGGCATTGCCCCCCCATCAGCGGGTAGAATTACGCGGGCCCGCCCCCCTTGTGGCGGAGATACGAGAGACAAGGCCTGAAGAATGACGCTTGCGCCATCCTCCCGCGTACAACTCACCGACGACGGTAAGTTACGCCATTTCCTGACCACCGAGCACCTGCCCCGCTCTTTACTGGAAGATATTCTCGATACCGCCGCCAGCTTTGTGGATGTGGGTGGCCGGTCCATCAAGAAGGTGCCGCTGCTGCGCGGCAAGACAGTGGTCAATCTGTTCTTCGAATCCAGCACCCGTACCCGCAGTACCTTCGAGCTGGCGGCCCAGCGCCTCAGCGCTGACGTGCTCAACCTGGACATTGCCAAATCCGCCACCAGCAAGGGCGAAACCCTGCTCGATACCCTGCGCAACCTGGAAGCCATGGCCGCGGACATGTTCGTGGTGCGCCACCAGGATTCCGGCGCGCCCTTCTTCATCGCCAACGAAGTGACCCCGGATGTGGCGGTGATCAATGCCGGTGACGGGCGCCATGCCCACCCCACCCAGGCCATGCTCGACATGTACACCATCCGCCACTACAAGGGCGGTTTCGAGGGGCTCAAGGTCGCCATCGTCGGCGATATTCTCCACTCTCGGGTGGCCCGCTCACAGGTACACGCCCTGAACATCCTGGGTGCCGAGGAAGTGCGGCTCATTGGCCCGAAAACCCTGTTGCCGGTGGATGCCCAGGGGCTGGGGGCCACCGTGTTCACGGATATGGGCCAGGGCCTGAAGGATGTGGATGTGGTGATCATGCTGCGCCTGCAGAAAGAGCGCATGGATTCTGCCCTGTTGCCCAGCGAGAGCGAATTCTTTCGCCTTTACGGCCTCAACAACGAAAAACTGCAGCTGGCCAAACCGGATGCCATCGTCATGCATCCCGGTCCCATCAACCGGGGCGTGGAAATTGCCTCGGAAGTGGCAGACGGCCCGCGCTCGGTGATCCTCAACCAGGTGACCTTCGGTATCGCGGTGCGCATGGCGGTCATGTCCATGGCCATCAGCGGCCAGGAAAGCAGTGCCCAGGGCCGCACGGGAGGTGAGCGTGGCCAGTAGCAAGAAAGCCAATATCCTGATTCGCAAGGGCCGGGTGATCGATCCGGCCAATGGTCGCGACGAAGTTGCCGACCTGCTGATTGAAAATGGCCGTCTGGTGCGCATCGGTGCCAGCCTGGATGCCCCCGGCGCCGATATCGTGGACGCGGAAGGCCACTGGGTGTTGCCCGGGCTGGTAGACGCCTGTGTGCACCTGTCCCTGCCGGGCAGCGGTCGCAGTGGCGACATTGCCAGCGAAACCCGCGCCGCCGCCGCGGGTGGTATTACTCACCTGGTGGCCCAGCCGGACTGCGGACCGGTGGATTCCACCGCCGTGGTGAGGCTGATCCGCGAGCAGGCCGGCCAGGCCGGATTCGCGCGCATCATGCCCATTGCCGCCATGACCCAGGGTCTGGCCGGCGACCAGCTGGCGGAAATGGCCACCCTGGCCAAGGCAGGGTGTATTGCCGTGGGCAATGCGGGCCGCAAGGTCGCCAGCGCCCTGGTGCTGAAGCGTTCCCTGGAATATGCCTCCACCTTCGATTTGCCGGTGATGTTCCGGCCCCAGGATTCGGCGCTGAGCGCGGGCGGCTGTGCCCACGAAGGGGCCGTGGCCACCCGTCTGGGGTTGCCGGGGATTCCGGCGGTGGCGGAGAGCGTGGACCTGTCCCGGGACCTGCTGCTGGTGGAAGCCACCGGTGTGCGTGCCCATTTCCAGCAGATATCCAGTGCTGACTCCCTGCGTTTACTGCGCGCCGCCAAGCGTCGCGGCCTGCCGGTGACGGCGGACGTGAGCATTCAGCACCTGCTGCTGGATGAATCGGCCCTGGAAGGGTTCAACAGCCACTGCCACGTGATCCCGCCCCTGCGCAGTGCGGCGGATCGTGAGGCCCTGCTGGAGGCGGTGGCCGACGGTACCATTGATGCCATCTGCTCCCAGCACACCCCCATTGGTTCTTCCAGCAAGGCGGCCCCTTTCCCGGCCACCAAGCCGGGCATGGCCGGGCTGGATACCCTGCTTGGCCTGGTGCTGCAACTGGTGGACGACGGCAAGCTGGCACTGCCCCGGGCCCTGGATGCGGTGACGGCCGCCCCCGCCCGCTGCCTGGGCATCCTGGCCGGCCAATTGGAAACCGGCCGCCCGGCCAGCCTGTGCGTGCTGGATGCCAGCGCCGAAAAGGATTACGCCGAACACTGGCTGTCCGCCGGCAACAACTCTCCCTGGCGCCGCGCCGTGCTCAAGGGCAACGTGAAGCTGACGGTGTGTCAGGGCAAGGTGAGCTGGCTAACGGACTGATTCAGTGAACAGTTAACAGTGAATAGTTAACAGTTCGCGGGATGGGTTCTTTGTTCCTTAACGCAAGAGGCCGCGCCTGAACGCCGGGCGCGGCCTCTTGCGTTTCAGTGCCCAGATGTCTGTGGGCGCGAGCCGTTCACTGTTAACTCTTCACTGTTCACTGATTTGAAACACCTCCGCCCGCAACGCCTCCTCCCCAACCACGCCGGGGGCCAGGCGCCAGCGTCCCTGGCTATCTTCGAAGACCAATGCGGGGGTGCCCTGCAGGCCCAAACCGATCATCAATGCCGTGTTGTTGTGGATCTGGCTGCGGATGGCGTCGGGGACCCGTTCCAGCGGGCGGATGCCGCCGTCGTCATAGTGCCCTTCGTGTTCAGCCAGTGCCGCCGCCGGATCCGGGGCGGCGAGGATGGCGCCTCCCTGGGTGAAGCTGCGCTTCGGGTGGATCAGGCCGACGATGATATGGCGCACCTGAAGGGAGTTGTCCGGATGCTGGATCAGTGGCTGCATGTTTTCCCAAAGCTCGGCGCAATAGGGGCAGGCCATGTCGGTGAACACATACGCTACCCGCTGGGGAGGGTCGGCACCCTCCGCCACCCAGCTGCTGCTCTCCAGTCGTGCCAGCAGGCTGTCCATGTCTGTCTGCGCGCCCACGGCGGAGAGGGGAAGCAGCAAGGACAGTAGCAGGGTGAGCAATTTCATGGGTGGGGACCATCCAGATGGTGGGTAAGAAAGTGATGCAGACTGGCCCGGGACAGCGGGCCAAAGTGGCGGGCCAGTTCGTTGCCGTCTTCATCAAAGAGTAGTGTTAGCGGCAAACCGCCGTTACCGGCATGGTGACCCAGCGCCATCTGCGGGTCCAGCAGGGGCAGGTCGAAATGGAGTTCGGCCCGGATCAGGTAATCCCGCACTGCCTGGGCGGTTTCCCCCTGATTGGCGAGGACAAAACGGACGTGGGGGTAGCGCGTTTGCGCCTCGGCCAGTATCGGCATTTCTCGCCGGCAGGGGGGACACCAGGTGGCCCAGAGGTTGATCAGGGTCGGCCCCCGGGTCAGCGGCTTGAGAGGAACCGGAGTGCCCTGCAGGTTCTCCAGGGTGATTTCCGGCAGTGGCTCTGCGTCAGGGGTCATGCTGTGAAGTGCGGTGAGAGAGAGCCCCATGGCGACCATTGCCGCGGCGGTGCTGGAGAGTAACGCCAGCCGCAGTGCCGGACGTCGCCACAGACACAGGCCGAAAACGGGCAGGGCTGCCAGGGCCCCAGGCCACCACCAGCCACCATCACGGATATCTGCCATGGCCATCAGGCCGGAGTACTGATCGGGGTAACGCAACACGAATGCCAGACGAGCCCCAGCCAGGGCAGCCAGGGTAATCAGCCATAGCCATTTTTCCACTGGCTTGCCACGCCATTGCCACCAGATGCTGGCCAGCACGGCAGCGGAGAAAGTGATCAAAGCCACAACCGTGCCCGCCGGCAATGCCAGCGGGCCGATCAGGATAGCATCCAATGCAGGGCCTCTTTACCTGTGTGGGACTCCCTGTCAGCCAGGGTAACGTTGAAACATTTCAGCAACGGCCTTGCGGATCCGGTCGCTGCGACGCTCACTGCTCATTTCGTCATAGAGGCGGTCACGGCTGGTTGCCTGCCAGACCACGTTGTTGGTGGCGGGCTCAATCATTTGTACCACCAGCTTGTATTCCTCAGTGATGTCGCCTTCCACCGGGGTGGTGGTGCCCACCCCCACATTATTGCGGCTGAAGCCGAAACCGAACTGCAGCACCGAGCCGTCATACCGCTGTTCACGTTTGAAGTAGTGTTTCACGTGCACATCGGCCTGTTCGGAGGCGGCAGGCGTCAGGCCCTGTTCAGCCAGAGCACTTTTCAGGGCGTTACGGGCCCGTTGGTCGTCCAGTTCCCGGGGCTGATCCTCGTTCTGTTCCACAAAGGCGTAGCTACGGTACTGGTTCAGGCTCGCGCCTTCCTGGCTATCGATAACCACCGGGCTGACGCAGGCGCCAAGGACCAGACAGAGTGATAGGAAAAACCAGCGCATGATGCTTCTCCCGGTTGGAATGAATGCCTCCCATTATCACAGGGGAGCGGCAGGATACCGTGAAATAGCCGCCCCGGCAGACAGGCTCCGGGGCGTAGCTGCCTTCAGCTTGATAAGTATGACCGTTCTGTGGGCGAAGGGTTCAGCGGTCAGGCCGGCAATGCCTGTTCCAGCCGTGGCCACAGGCCGGTTTCGTTGGCGGCTTCACGGAAAGCCTGCTGGTCCTGCGGGGGCTGGCGCTGATAGACACGGCCGATATCGCGGAGCATGTCCGGGGCGTCCACCACGCTGACGGCGGTGGCGATGGCCTGCCAGCCGTTGCGGGTATCGCGGGCAGCGTCCAGGAATGCCTGCAGCAGGTCACCGCCGTCGCGCAGGCTGATTTCCACCACGGTCTGCAGGCCTTCGCGGTGAAAGCGGCGGGCAAAATCCAGCAGCAAGTCTGTCTTGCCGGATTTGGCCGCGTTACGCATCAACGCCTCGATCACCGAGGGATTATGACTGCTGGGCAGTTTTGCCATCATGTTGCGTTCGTCGTCGCCGAGGAACTGTGCCAGGTCCAGAATCAGATCCCACTGTCCGCTCTGGTGGGCCGCCTGCACCACGGCTTCCGCCACCTCTTCGCCCTGGCGCAGGGCGGTGTGGGCGACCACTTCCTGATAGTCCCGTTGCATGGCTTTTACCAGAGGCAGGGTTTCTTCCAGCAGGTTCTTGCTGACTGCCGCATTCACCAGATCGGTAATCACGCTGTTATTGCGAAGAGCGGGCAGGTTGACGATCTTGCGATGGTAGCGGGGGTTAATGACGGACAAGGCGCGCAGCACCGGCCCCCACAATTGTTGGCGGTGGGCCACACCTACCAGGGAATCCAGGGTGCGTTCATCTTGCTCGGCCATGATGTTGCCGAGCCGGCTTTTCAGTTCTCCCTCCACATGGTCGATTACCCAGATGGCCTTGGGCCAAAGATCGATATTCTCGGTACCGGAACGCACGATACTGGCCAGTCGGCTGTTATCAATCATGCGGATCACGTTACTGAGCTGGGTGGTGTTTTCCATGTAGAAGGCAATGTTCAACAATGCACCATCGTCCTTCACTGCATTCACCACTTCACGGATAGAGGGCGCAGACAGTGCGTCGGCGAAGCGGCCCAACAGCAGGAACTGTTTTTCCTGAATTTGTTTCAGTGCCACTTCGCGGATGGTCTCGGCCGGCAGGCGTCGAATAATTTCACGAATCTTGCGCGGGTCTGCCTGTGCGGCAATCTCTCCGAGAAAATCCGGGGTCAGCCGCCGGGCAACCTTTACGGCGAAGTAAGGATCCATTTCCCCGACCAGGCGAGCGGCCATTTTGGCGCCCACGGCATAAGCCAACTTCGCCAGTTGCTTGATGGAAAGCCAGCGGGTCCAGCTTGCCAGGTGCTGAAAGCCCTTGCGGTGCTGGTCATACATTTCCTGTTCAATATGTTCACGCAGGGCACGCAGGTTGTTGGTGCCGGCGTCTGCCAGCGCCTGCCAGGTGGCGTCGTTGAGGGTCAGATACTGTTCAAGCTTTTCCAGCTCAATCTGGATTTCCAGGTTCGTGGTCAGGTCGTTCATGTAGGCATCCTTGGTGCGGAACTAGCGAAGGGCGCTGCGGGCAATACTGCGCAGCCAGAGTGGCAAGGCCTGAACGCCGGTATCAATGGCTTTGTTCAGGCGACTCTTTTCGCTTTCCAGGTAATCATCCACCGCCCGGTCAAGATCCTGGGTTACCGGCTCAGGCAAATAGGAAAGAAATCCCACCCGCTGATGCATACGTTCGATGGCATCCTTGTTATTCATGATCGATCCTGTTTTTTGTTTGCCGATTCAGGGTGTGCCGTCATCGTAAAATCCCTGTGGAGAACCGATTCGGGAAAACACCGTCATTGCACTGTATCAAACGAGAGCAAACAGAAAGTACACATAACATTAAGCAACTGTGGCATTTTTGTATCGACATTCTTGCCAACATTGTTGACCCCCCGAAACAGTGATACTTAATGACGTTATCACTGAAGGAATCGATAGCGGTTGGGAACGGGCCTGCCATGGAGGCGATGTTGGCTGGAGAAAACAGAAAGAAAAATACGTCGGCCAGAACCCCTTGGGCCGGGCGACTCGTTCGGCAAATGCGACAGGCTGTGGCGCGGGCGCCGGGCGGGCACTATGTGCTGGATCAGGCACGTGCTGTCGAGGATGTGTTGTTCGAAGATTTACAGTTGCGACTGGGTGGCATGGATAGCCGTCATTATCTGCCCGGTCCGGCCGGGACCTCATCCGCTGAGGGAGACGGCCCGGACAAATCCCTGCAGTCGCGCTTTGCCGCGCTGGCAGATCAGTCTCTGGAACAGACCCCGGATAGCGCCATGAACCGGGTTTATGGCCGTATCGTTAACCAGCTTCTCCCCGACGAAGTCCGCATCCTGACGGCCATGTCGGATGGCTCGGATATTGCCATCAGTCATTTGCTGGCTCGGGGAGGTCGTTTCAAAAGCAGCGAGCACCGGGTGATGGCATTTCTCAGTCGCGTGGGAAACGAAAGTGGTGTGATGCTGGCGGAAGCGGTGCCCCATTACCTTGCCCATCTGTTTTCCCTGGGGCTGCTCGATGGCGGCCCGGAAGACACGACCCAGACCGCAAAATATGAGGCCATAGAGAATGGTTCGGAGGTGCGTGCCGCTTGCGAAATGATGCGTAAGGAATCACGGCTTCGACCCGTCTTTATTCGCGAAACCGCACACCTTTCCGCTTTCGGCAAGGCATTCTGGACGGCCTGCTCCGGATAACAACCCGTATCTGAAAGCGTATGGAGTTGTTCAGAGACTCCTAAAAGAAGAACGAAAAGCGAGGAATAATGGAAGCGTATATTAACGAGTTTACCGACAATATCTGGTTGTACTTGTCCATGCCATTGATCAGCGCTTTGGTGGGTTATGCAACCAATGTCATTGCCATCAAGATGATGTTTTATCCGGTGGAATTTTTTGGCAAACCCCCTCTTCTGGGCTGGCAGGGCATTATTCCTCGCCGGGCTGCCAAGATGGCGGCGATCTCTGTAGACACTATCACCACGCACCTGATTACCCAGGAAGAGATTTTTGACCGTCTCGATCCGGATAGGGTGGCCGGTGAGCTGGAGCCGGTGCTCAACAATATGATCGAAGACGTGGTGGATTCCATCATGGGTCAGCACGAGCCAGGCCTGTGGGAATCGCTGCCGGAGATGGTGAAGAAACAGATCTACAAAAGAGTAAAGAAAGAAGCGCCTGGCCTGATTTCCGACATCATGAAACAGATCAAGATCAACATCGCACAGATGTATGATCTTGAGGACATGGTGATCACCAATCTGACCAAGGACAAGTCACTACTGAACCGTATTTTCCAGGAAGTGGGCGCGGCGGAGTTCAAGTTTATCGGGCGTTCCGGGCTCTACTTTGGCGGCATTTTCGGTACCTTCCAGATGATTGCCTGGATTTTCTACAAGGGTTCCTGGTTGCTGCCGGTTTTCGGTCTGGCGGTGGGCTATGCCACCAACTGGATTGCCCTGCAGATGATTTTCAATCCCAAGGAGTTGATGCGTTTTGGCCCGTTCAATGTGCAGGGCCTGTTTATGAAGCGTCAGGATGAGGTGGCGCGGGATTATGGTCGTCTGGTTTCCTCCTATGTGCTGACGCCTGCCAATATTATTGAAGGGATTCTCAAGGGGCCGTATTCGGACAAGGTGTTTGCCATGATCGGCAAACACGTACAAAAAGCGGTGGATGAGCAAACCAGTTTTGCCAAGCCGTTTGTTACCTTTGCCGTGGGTACCCAGAACTATCGGGACATGAAGGAATGTGCCGTGTCGGAGTTGGTAAGCCGGTTACCGGAAACGCTCAAGCATATTGAAAACTATGCCAACGATGCGCTGGATCTGGAAAACACGCTCTCCACCCGTTTGCAGAGTCTCAAACCGCAAGAGTTTGAAAGCATGTTGCGCCCGGCATTTGAACAGGACGAATGGATTCTGATTGCGGTGGGGGCGTTCCTTGGCTTCCTGGTCGGTGTCTTCCAGTTGCTGGTAATGTTTTCCTGAGACTGTCCTGGAGTCGGCAATGTCCATGTTAATGATTGTCTGGATCCTGTTGTGTGTGCTGTGTTTCGCCGCTGGCCTGGTGTGGTCATGGCGACGGGCCCGTCGCCGTATGCGTGCCCGCGTGGAGCAGGTGGTGGATGAGGAAGTTCGCCAGCAGGTCGCCCGGGAAGTATTGCGTCATCTGCAGGATGGCCCCGCGCACAGTAATGGCAAGGGGGAGTCCTGATTCATGCAGGTTACCATTCGAAAGTCGTTTGTTATTGGTGCGGGAGTGCTGTTGATCATCGCGCTGGCCATCGGTGCCTACCTGGCCTGGTGGGTGTGGAAAAATCTGGGTGCAGAATTATTGTTACGTGATCAACAGGCCAGTGTGGTGGTGCCTGAGCCCATGTCAGTGGGCATCGATATTCTCGATGATCTGGATATCGTCATTGATACTGTGATCGATACCACGGTGCCCATCGATCAGACCCTGACTCTGCCGGTCAAGGAAACCCTGGATGTGCAGGTGGGCTTCGATAATGCGGTGCCCATCAAGATGAATGTCCCGCTGAAAGATACTATCAAGCTGGATCAGATTATTCCGGTGGACGGCGAGGTGCGTGCCCGGGTGTTGGGCAAGTGGATCACCGTGCCGATCAAGGGCGAGCTACCGGTGAAAGCGGATGTGCCCATTGATGTGAACGTGCCGGTGGATCAGCTGGTCAAATTGCAATTCAACGCCCCCGCCAAGGTGGATATTCTCGAAGACCTTTCCGTACCACTGAAGGCAGATATCAAAACATCCATTCCCCTGAAAAGTGCCATGCAGGTGCCGGTGCGTTCCCGGCTGCGCGCCAGCGCCACCATCCTGGAACCCGCGGACGCCCTGATCGCCGAGATGGATCTGAAATTGCCACTGCGGGAAGTGGGCCTGTCGTTTGTCAGGGACGGCAAATCTGCCACGGCTGATGAGGGTGACATGACCCCGTCCCGGGGGGAGCAGCCTTGATGGGCCGTTGGGTGCTATGGGGCTGGGTGTCACTTGCGGTTATTGTGGCAGGGCTGTTTCTGGGTTTCGTGCTCTACAGCCGTATCGTCATCGGTGTGGGCCTGCAGGAACAGTTCGCACTGCTGAAATTGCCGGAAAGCCTGATCGTGCAGACCCGGGCGGAGGAAGACGCGGCAATTACCCTGCAAGGGCGGGTGGAAGTGGATGTGCCGTTCAAGCACCAGGCCCTGCCGTTACCCCTGCGTGGCACCTACAAGGCCAATCTGGCGCTGGATACCATGGTGCCCCTGCGCATGACCATCGAGTATCAGGACGTGATATCCATCGACACCACCGTGGCCATCGAAGGGGATACCAAACTGATAGCCGACTGGCTGCCGCGCATTCCCCTGGAGGGCGAGCTGCCCTTGAAGCTGGATGTGCCGGTGTCCCTGAAAGTCCCGGTGGATACCCGTATCCGGTTTGTGTACGACGGGCCGGTGCAGGTGGGGTTCGACCAGACCATTCGACCGCCGGTGGATACAACCCTTCATACAGCCATCAATCTGGATGAGGAAATCAGCGCACCGATCACCAATGTGTTCGAGGCCCGGGTGATCCCCGATAACCGGGCGTTGCCCATTATCCTTACGGATACCGGGTTGACCTTGCCGCTGGAGAATCTTCGGGTTCGCCCCATGGCGTCCCGGGTGCAAGACGAGACACCCTAGCCGGGATTGGCGGGCCTGGAACGATCAGGACACGGTGACCCCGGGACAGGGCACCGCAGCGGCCTCGCGAATCCTCTCGCCCAGGTAACGGGCGGCTTGCCCGGCGTACTGCCCATCCGCATAAATCAGATGCAGGTCCACCAGCCGTTCAACCCCCTCTTTCAAGGGCAGCACCTTCAGTGCCCCGGTTTCCAGGCCGTCGCCGATCTCGGCCTCGGGGACCCAGGCAAATCCCAGGCCCCGGCGAATGGCGGCGATACGGGTGGACGGGTGTGACACGGTCCAGCGTTGCTCAGCGCCCAGCCAGCCGGAGTCGATGCGGCGGCTGCCGGAATCACGAATCACGATTTGCCGATGCTGGCGAAGATCCTCATGGGTGAGGCTGTCGGCCTGGTTGAGTGGATGGTCTGCTGCGGCCACCGCCACAAAGCGCACCCGCATCAGTGTATCGCCGAAGAACCCCGGCGGTACCCGCCCACCGATCACCACATCCGCCTCCTTGCGTAGCAGGGCTTCATCGGAGCCGGACAGCACGGTCTCGGTGTACTCCACGCGGGTCAGCGGACTGTGCTGGGCGAACGCATCCAGGGCCGAGAGCATGCAGTGTTGCGGGAACAGGGCGTCAGCGGCCACGCGTACCAGCGGCTCCCAGCCTTGGCTGAGCTGGATGGCGGCACTCTCGATCCGGTTGGCCTCCTCCACCAGCACCTTGGCCTGGCGATACAGCATCTGGCCGGTTTCGGTCAGCCTGGCCCGCCGCCCTTCCAGGGCAAAGGCGCGGACCCCCAGCTCGGTCTCGATTTTCTGCACCGCATAGCTGATGGCGGACTGGCTCTTGTCCAGGGCCTCGGCGGCGCTGGCGTAACCGCCCTCATCCACTACCGCAATCAGGGCTTGCCACTGATCCAGACTGATTTTCGCTGACATATCGAATTACCTGAGCTAAACGTGCAAATTTATCCGGTTTTATATCGCATTTGCTGAATCCAGAATAGCCCTACAGTTAGCAAACAGCGTTCGGCCGTTGCCGACACAGTCATTACAAGGAGTTGGGGTCATGAATATTCTGGTCATCAAAAGCAGCGTCTTCGGCGATAACGGCAATTCTTCCACTCTGGTCAACGAGCAGGTGGAGCGCCTGAAGGCCCAGCACCCGGAAGCGACCGTGGTAGTGCGTGACCTGTCTGCAGAGCCGATTCCGCATCTGGACGGCGAGCGGGTTGGCGCCTTTTTTACCCCGGCGGATCAGCGCACTGACGAGCAACAGACAGTGGAAGACTTTTCCCAGGCGCTGATCGCCGAGCTCAAGGCTGCGGATCACGTGGTGCTCGGTCTGCCCATGTATAACTTCGGCATTCCCAGCCAGCTGAAGAGCTGGATCGACCACGTGGCCCGCGCCGGCATCACTTTCCGCTATACGGAAAATGGCCCGCAGGGATTGCTGGATGACAAGCCGGTCACCGTACTGGCCGCCCGTGGCGGGCTGTATGCCGGTACCGAGAACGATACGGTGACACCGTACATCAAACTGTTCTTCGGCTTTGTGGGTATCACCGATGTGTCTTTCGTGTTTGCGGAAGGTCTGAACATGGGTGATGAGAGCAAAGAGAAAGCCATGAGCGAAGCCCGGGCTGCGCTGCAGTGATCCAGGTTGCAGGAGCTATGCTTGCATGGCGAACCTGCCAAGGCACGGCTCCTGCGGTGAGACGGTAATTCTGCAACAAGGAGACAATCATGGGACTGCTGGTTGATGGCAAATGGCAGGACAAGTGGTACGACACCAAGAGTACCGGTGGGCGTTTCAAGCGTTCCGAAAGTCAGTTCCGCAACTGGGTGACGGCGGATGGCAGCGCTGGCCCAAGTGGCGACAGTGGCTTTCAGGCAGAAAGTGGCCGCTATCACCTGTACGTGTCCTACGCCTGTCCCTGGGCACACCGCACGTTAATCGTGCGGGCCCTGAAAGGGCTCCAGGAACATATCAGCGTATCCGTGGTGCATCCGCACATGCTGGAGAACGGCTGGGAACTGCGCGATGACTTTGACGGCGCCACCGGCGATGGGCTCTATGGCTTCAGCAAGCTGTATGAGTTGTACCTGAAGGCCGATGCCAGCTACACCGGTCGCGTCACGGTTCCGGTGCTGTGGGACAAGCAGCGCGAAACCATCGTCAGCAATGAGTCCGCAGAAATTATTCGCATGCTCAATACCAGCTTTGACGGGTTGGCGGCAGTGCCGGGGAATTTCTATCCCGAAGCGTTGCAGGCGGAAATCGATGCCATTAACGACCCGGTCTATAACCACGTGAACAATGGCGTCTACAAGGCCGGTTTTGCTACCAGTCAGCAGGCCTACGATGAAGCGGTGGTGACGCTTTTCGAGCAGCTGGATGCTCTCGAGCAACGACTGGGCAAGCAGCGTTATCTGGTGGGTAACACCCTCACCGAAGCGGACATTCGCTTGTGGACGACCCTGGTGCGCTTTGATCCGGTGTATGTCACCCACTTCAAGTGTGACAAAAAACGCATTGCCGATTACCCGAACCTGAATGGATTTTTGAAAGAGATTTACCAACTGCCCGGTGTGGCCGAAACCGTGAATATGGCGCATATCCGCCACCACTATTTCCGCAGCCATCCGACCATCAACCCCCACGGGGTTATTTCCATCGGGCCAGAGCTGGATTGGGATTCGCCCCACGGCCGTGAACGGCTCGGGGAAAGAGAGATTATCAACCAGTGACGAGGGGCGAGTAACGAGAAGCGAGTTTCGAAAATCAAAATCGGTTTCGCTCTTCGCAACTCGTAACTCGACACTGCTACATCAGGAGGTTCCCATGGAACGCACAATTCTCAACACCATTCGCGCGCTGGATACATCTGACGGTGCCGGCGTTCGCCTGAAGCGGGCGCTGGGTTACAACCCCATGGTGCGCCTGGACCCTTTCCTGATGCTGGATGCGTTCTCCTCCGAAAACCCGGATGACTACATTGCCGGTTTCCCGCCGCACCCGCACCGGGGCTTCGAAACGGTGACCTACCTGATGGAAGGCCACATGAAGCACCGTGACCATCTGGGTAACGAAGGGAATCTGCAGCAGGGTGGTGTGCAATGGATGACCGCGGGCCGCGGCATTATCCACGAGGAAATGCCACAACAGCAGGATGGTCTGTTGCGCGGTTTCCAGCTGTGGATCAACCTGCCGGCGGCGGAAAAAATGAAAGCGGCCGGTTACCGGGACATTGCCGATAACGAGATCCCGCGTCTGGACTTGTCCAGCGGAGGCCAGATCAAGGCCATCGCCGGCGAAGTCACCATCGGCAATCAGGTGATCAGCGCACCGGTAAAAGGCGGCAGTACCGATCCGCTTTACCTGGACGTGAAATTGCGCGCCGGTGAAACGGTGACGGTGCCGCTGACGCAGGGCTATAACGCCTTCCTGTACCTGTTCGAAGGTCAGGTCGGTATTGCCGGCGAAACGGTGAAAACCGATCACCTGGCGACCTTCACTGACGGCGATCGGATCACCCTGGTGGCCGGTGATAATGGGGCCAGATTGTTGCTGCTGGCGGGCAAGCCGATTAGCGAGCCCATTGCCCAGTACGGTCCTTTCGTGATGAATACCCAGGACGAGATCAACCAGGCCCTGAGTGACTATCGCGACGGAACCCTGACTGCCGAACCGTCATCCCTGTAACGGCCCGCTGAACCCCAACCTGCCCCGGCACTTGCCGGGGCTTTTTTCGGGCAATGATTTTGCCGCTAGCGTGAGGCGATCACCCAGACAGCATGCACGATACCGGGAATGTAGCCCAGAATGGTCAGTACGATATTGATCCAGAAATGCTTGCCGATCCCTTCCTGGAGAAACACCCCCAGTGGCGGCAGCAAGATGGCAATGAGAATGCGTAACAGGTCCATGCTGTTCTCCTTCGAGTCCGAAAGTCTCACTGTAAATTCTTTGTCTCATTACGTCTGTTAAAAAATACAAAGCCTTGCACAGATTGGATTGCCTGCGCCGTGATTTTCCGGGAAGCTGGGCGTTGTCATTGATCCGGGAAGGAGAAAAACATGAAAGTTCTGGCCATAGCGGGCAGTCTGCGCGAGCAATCCTTCAACCGCGGCCTGATCCGTGCTGCCCAGGCATTGGCGCCCGCAGGAATGGAAATCATCGCCGCCGACATCAGTGATATTCCGCTCTATAACGGTGATGACGACGGAGACAATCGCCCTGCCCCGGTGACGGCCCTGGCAGAACAAGTAAAGGCTGCGGATGCCCTGTTGTTTGCCACCCCGGAATACAATTACTCCATCCCCGGTGTGCTGAAGAATGCCATCGACTGGCTATCCCGGGTGCCGGGCGGCATCTTTGCCGGTAAGCCCGCCGCCATCATGGGTGCATCCATGGGCGGCATGGGCACCAGCCGCAGCCAGTATCACCTGCGGCAGGTGCTGGTGTTTCTGGATGTGCATCCGCTCAACAAACCGGAAGTGTTCGTCTCTGCAGCCCATGAAAAATGTGATGAGAATGGTGACCTGCAGGACCAGGCAACGAAGGACATGATCGCCAAGCAACTTGCTGCATTGCAAGATTGGTTCAATAAAATTCGCTAACCTAAGATCACAACTTTAAATCTGTGATATTTGGCTGGCCTAGCCTATTAAGCGGTGACGATTTTGGTCGGCGAGGGGAAGTTATGCTTAGAATTTTTGTTTTATTCATGTATTTCATGACTGCGGGCTGTTCGACTGTCTATTCAATAGAGGAAAAAGAGTTTCCGTCTCAAGTGAAACCGATTTTCCTTCCCATTTCAGTTTTAATCGATGATGGGACAAAGGGAAGCCAGAACGCATATCCCTATGATGCAGAAATTTATAAAGAAATGTTGTCGTCGGGGCTTTTTACATCGCTCTCCGGACTTGGGTCTGATTATGCTTTGACCATATCTCTTGATGTGGATAGGAACACTTCGCAAGGATGGTTTCTTCTTTCTTCTTTCTTCTGCAACAATGCTATTAATGCCTATACCGGTTGATTCGGATTATAGTCTTGATGCTCAGGTTTGGTTTGGTGGCGTTGTGGTGGCAAATTATTCTTATGGGATGAATGAGAAGGGGTCAATGATTCCGCTAATGGATGTTGGTCTGGAGTCGGCGATGAGGCCATATAAATTGTTGTTGTCACATTTTCTTGCGGACCTGGAAAAGGACAGACCTCTACCTGAAGTGTCTATGTTTTTGAAAGAAAGCGATGGGAATAGCCCTTTCTCTCTCTGATGAGCAAGAAAAATGTGCTGGGGATAACGGCATTCTTACTGGCAGTGCTTCTGGTCAGTAGGCCTTGCAGAGAAACTCAGAGTTGCGCTTCGCGACGAATCCATTTGGTGACATCCGGCGCCTGATAATCCGCGAAGCTGTCCAGCAGCGTTGCTGGACAGTTGTGAACCTGCAGGAGATCTCTGTGTTCCTGGCGCAGAAAGCCCTGGCTGACGGCGTGGTCGAGGAAGGTGATCAGGGGGTCGTAGTAACCGTTCACGTTCAGCAGGGCGCAGGGTTTGTGGTGAAAACCCAGTTGCGCCCAGGTGAGGATTTCAAAAATTTCTTCCAGGGTGCCCATGCCGCCGGGCAGAGCGATAAAGCCGTCAGAGCAATCTGCCATGGCCGCCTTGCGCTCATGCATGGAACCGACTACACGCAATTCGGTGAGATGGTCGTTGCCGATTTCCTTGCGCATTAAGGCATCGGGAATAATGCCGATCACCTCACCGCCCCGTTGCATGACCGCATTGGCGATGGCGCCCATGACACCGACGCTGGCGCCACCATAAACCAGTCCCAGCCCGCGCTTTACCAGTTCGTTGGCCAGATCTTCAGCGGCGGTGATGTAGTCGTTCCCCTCACCGGGGCTGGAGCCGCAATAGACGCAGATTCTTTTCATGGATATTCACCTGATCCCTGCGCCGTAGGAGCGTTGCTGGCGGCGCGATAACGAACCTTGAAGACTGGAATTCCACCACAGAGGGCACAGAGTTCACCGAGGAAAAGATGAGTTTCTTCTCTGTGTGCTCTGTGTCTTCTGTGGTGAAAATGCGTTTGATCTAGGTTTGCCATCGCGCCGCCAGCGACGCTGCTACGGCGGGGTATTTAAAAGTATCACTCACCCCGCCACCGCCGTGGGCTTGCTGACCAACCGCTCCGCCGGGAAATGACAGGTGAAGACGCTCCCCTTGCCCAGCTGACTCTTGATTTCCAGTTTGCCGTTATGACGGATCATCACGTGTTTGACGATGGCCAGGCCCAGGCCGGTACCACCGGTCTCGGTGACGCGGCTGTTGTCCGGGCGGTAGAAGCGTTCGGTGAGACGCGGGATATGCGCCGGGTCGATGCCGACACCGTTATCACTCACCGCCAGGTGTGCGCCACGCTCATCCTGCCACCAGTGAATACGGATCTGGCCACCGGCGGGGGTGTACTTGACCGCATTGGTGATCAGATTGCCGAAGGCGCTCTCCAGCTCCGCCGGGTTGGCAATCAGGCGGGCTTCTTCGGGTACGTCCAGCTCAATGCTGTGGCCCTTGTCGGCGCTGATCGCCAGGGCATTTTCGCGCATGCGCTTGAGCATGCCGTGGACAGGGACCGCCTGGCTGAGATTGTCCGCATTGGTGCCCTCCAGCCGTGCCAGCAACAGCAGGTCCGAGACCAGGGCTTCCATACGGTTGGACTGGTTGTCCATCTGGGTGAGGGCCCGCCGTAACCGGGACTGTTCCTCCGGCACCGTGTCCAGCAGGGTTTCCAGGTAGCCCTTGAGCACGGTCAGTGGGGTTTTCAGTTCGTGGCTCACGTTGGCCACGAAATCCTTGCGCATCTGTTCCAGATGATGGATCCGGGTGACATCCCTGGCCATCATCAACTGCTCGCCCACCCCAAATTCGGTAATGCGAAATTGCAGGATGCGGTTGTCGTCCACCGGCGAGGGAATCTCCAGCGCCTCGCGGAAATCCCCCTTGCTCAGGTATTCGGTGAATTTCGGATGGCGCACCAGGTTGGTCAGCGGCTGGCCCAGATCCTGGCGGGCGTTGAACCCCATGTAGCGTTCCGCAGCCTGGTTCCAGTATTCCAGGTAGCCGTGCTGGTCAATCAGAATGACCACATCTTCCAGGGCATTCACCGATTGCTGGGCACGGTGAATGATGCCCTGCAGATTTTCCTGGGCGCGGCGTTCTTTCTGGAAAAGGTGCTCAAGGCGGGTGTAGAACTCCCCCCACAGCCCGATGCTGTCCGGGGGTTCGGTGTGGTCATCACGCACCAGCCAGCTGTACAGACCAAACAGCTGCCGGGTGCTCCAGATGATGTAGCCCAGCAGACCGACCACCAGTGGCCAGATGTGGCCCACTGCCAGCGCTGCCGCAACGGACAGCAGGATCAAGCCGACTATGCGATTTACTTCCTTGGCCAGACTGGCTTTCATGATCTCGCTTCCACCGCCCCGTTGCGGCTACGTGGGTGCATTCACCGTCACCAATCCGCATTGCATCACCTCTGGGGATTGCGCGCAACGCGCCATGCGGACCGGATCGCTTCAGCTTGCCTTGGCGGATTTTACCGAAAAACGGTAGCCAGTGCCGCGGACTGTCTGGATAAAGCGGTCGTAGCCGAAGGGGGACAGGGCCTTGCGCAGCCGGCGGATATGCACATCGATGGTGCGGTCTTCCACATAGACATTGGCGCCCCACACCTGATCCAGCAGCTGGGTCCGCGAATAGGCCCGCTCCTGGTGGCTCATGAAGAATTCCAGCAGACGGTACTCCGTGGGCCCCATGTCCACCGGTTCATCGTCGGCGCTGATGCGATGGCTCACCGGATCCAGGCACAGGCCTTCCACTTCGATGGCCTTGTCTGCCGCGGTGCTGGAAGCGCGACGCAGCACGGCCTTGATGCGGGAGATCAGTTCACGGGTGGAAAACGGCTTGGTGATGTAGTCGTCGGCGCCCACATCCAGCCCCTGGATCTTGTTGTCCTCTTCGCTCTTGGCGGTAAGCATGATGATGGGGATTTCGTTGGTGGTCTCATCACGCTTGAGCCGGCGGGCCAGCTCGATACCGGTAACCGACGGCAGCATCCAGTCCAGCAACACCAGATCCGGGCGTTCATCGACAATAATTTCGTGGCCTCGCTGGGCGTTTTCCGCCTCCAGCACATCAAAATCGGCCAGCTCCAGCGCAACGGCCACCATTTCCCGAATGGCGGGCTCGTCGTCAACAATCAGAATACGGTTACGGGACATGGCTTTCCTTCCTTGCCTGTCTGTCTGTGTTGCCCTATTAGATTGCTTTTTTGTGACATCTGTATGACAAATTGGGCGGAAACGGGCGAAAAAGCAAGGGAAGGAGTTGCGAGTTGAAAGTTCAAAGTTAAAAAGCGCGAGACTTTGCCTGGTGCCACACGAAACCCTCTTCAACCGCGCCGCACGGCCCAAGTGCCGCTCTCGCTTCTGTAAACGCGGCCACCAACGACCCTTCGTTGGCGCCACTGCTATCCCGCGCTTTTTAACTTTGAACTTTCAACTTGTAACTAAAAATACTGGAAATACAACCCGACAAACACACACGCCCCGGCCCAGTGGTTATTGAGAAAAGCGTGGAAGCTGGGCCAGCGTTCCCGATAACGGATCAGGTTGTGCTGGAACAGGAAACTCAGGGACATGCCGGCCAGACCCAGGTACCAGGGCCAGGAAAAGTCCAGCCGTTGCCCCACCATGATCAGGGCCAGCAGAGTCAGCCCCTGGAGGATGGCGATCATCAAGCGGTCCGCATCGCCGAACAGGATGGCGGTGCTCTTGATGCCCAGTTTCAGGTCGTCTTCCCGGTCGCACATGGCGTATTCGGTGTCGTAGGCCACGGTCCACACCAGGTTGGCCACGTACAGCAGCCAGGCGATTTCCGGCACGGCCCCGGTTTCGGCGGCAAAGGCCATGGGAATGGCCCAGCTGAAGGCGGCGCCAAGAAACAGTTGCGGCATAAAGGTGAAGCGCTTGGTAAAGGGGTACAGCACCGCCAGCCCCAGCCCGCCGAAGGACAGCCAGAACGTCAGTTCATTGAGAAACAGCACCAGCACAAAGGCCAGCAGCCCCAGCCCGCAAAACAACGCCAGGGCTTTCTTGGCGCTGATAGCACCGGTGGCCAGCGGACGGCCTTTGGTGCGTTCCACATCGCCGTCGAAATCCCGGTCGGCAAAATCGTTAATCACGCAGCCAGCGGCACGCATGATGATCACCCCGAGAATGAAGATCACCACGGTCTTCAGGCTGGGCGTACCGTTCCCGGCAATCCACACCGCCCACAGGGTCGGCCACAACAGCAACAGGGTGCCGATGGGGCGGTCCAGCCGCATCAACTGAATGTAGGGCCAGAGCGACGGGTAGCGTTGTTCAACGAAGGCAAACATGGGACATCCGGTTGTCAGGGGCGGGGGTAAGTTTCAAGTTGAAAGTGGAAAGTTTCAAGGCGCGGATGCGCATGTAGCCACACGGAGGAGTCGGTGGCCGCGATTCCAGGCAAGAGGATGTTTTTGAGGCGCGACGGCGCGGCGCAAGCGTGCTTCGTTTAGCACGGTTACTGGCCCGCGCTTTGAAACTTTCCACTTTCAACTTGTAACTGTTTTTGCACCTTCTCCCACAGCGCCGGCAGGAAGTATTCTGCCACCAGCAACGGTTCACCGCGTTTGATAAAACGGGACTGGCGCCCCCAGCACACTGGCATGGCTTCTGCAGGGCTCCCAATGCGGGCCCATACCTGGTCGCGCTGGCAGGTGGGGCGTTTGTACAGTTCCAGGCCCAGGGAGCGGCTGCCCATATGGCCCAGGGAGCGATTGGCACCGGTCAGACTGGTCAGGGGGAGTACGCTGCGGGCGGCCACCACCGGGGTGTCGTCCAGCAGCAGGGTCACTTCGCGGATCAGCGCCGCCCGCCGGGGGGCCAGGTTCAGCAGTTGCCGTTCGTCGGCGCGGGGAAAGCTGATGGCGTGGTAGCCCGGCGCTACCCGGAACTGGCCGTGACGCTTCAGGCGCAGGGTCAGGGAGGCGGGATCCGCCATCCAGTCACGGATACGCGGCGGCAGCACCAGCTGTTCCAGCGGGCGCCAAAGGCTGTCAGGATGCAGGGCGGCAGGCAGCATGGGTCTCTCAACGTCGCAGGCCGCAGGACTATGGCGCAAGCGGTGACTCAGGGCAAGTCGGCGGTCAGCCTGTGTGCAGGCGCTTGCCTGCAAGGGATAATGGCGCTGGGCCCGGTCGATGGACCCCGGCGCCGTGCTTTGCCAGCGCCCAATGTCATTGATTTTTCGGGCGTGCGCCGATAGGTTAACGCCCCCCGAGAAACACCCTGTATGTAGCAGAGTAAGCAAGTACTTACTCCAAATCGACGAGGTTCACGATGAAGAAGTGGGAATGCGTAGTGTGCGGTTTCATCTATGACGAAGCCGAAGGTCTGCCCGATGAGGGTATTGCCCCGGGTACCGCCTGGGATGACGTGCCGGAAGACTGGGTCTGCCCGGACTGCGGCGTGGGCAAGGAAGACTTCGAAATGGTGGAAATCTGAGCCACTGCTACGGTCATTCTGCCCGTTCACTGATTAATTAAGGACTGTTCATGCAACCTATCGTCATCATCGGTTCCGGCCTTGCCGGCTTCAACACCGTCAAGGAATTCCGCAAGCTGGACAAGGACACGCCCATCGTCATGCTCACGAGTGACGACGGCCGTAACTATTCCAAGCCCATGCTGTCCGCCGGTTTTACCAAGGAAAAAACCGCTGATGACCTGTGCATGGCCACGCCGGAGAAGGTTGCCGAGCAGTTCAATGTGGAAGTGCGCACCGACGTGCACGTGGCAGAGATCGATCCTTCCGGCAAGCGCGTGCTGCTGCCGGACGACCACCTGGACTACAGCAAGCTGGTGCTGGCCCTGGGCGCGGATACCTGGACGCCGCCGCTGGAAGGCGACGCCGTGGGCGATGTGTTCTCCGTCAATGACTTGATGGATTACGGCAAATTCCGCACTGCCCTGCAGGGCGCCAAGAAAGTCACCATCCTCGGTGGGGGTCTGATTGGCTGTGAGTTTGCCAATGACCTGTCCAACGGTGGCTATGCGGTGACCCTGGTGGAACCCCAGGGCCGTTGTCTGCCGCTGTTGCTGCCGGAACCGGCCTCTGCCGCCGTGGGTCGTGGCCTGGCGGATCTGGGCGTGACCTTCCACTTTGGCCCCCTGGCCCAGGCGGTGAATCACGGCGACAACAACCAGCTGGTCACCGAGCTGTCCGACGGCACGCGCATTGAATCCGATGTGGTGCTGTCCGCCATCGGTCTGCGCCCCCGCATCGCCCTGGCCAAGGAGGCCGGCCTGGCTATCAACCGTGGCATCATCACTGACAAGACCCTCAAGACCAGCGCTGAAGACATCTACGCCCTGGGTGATTGCGCCGAAGTCCAGGGCCATGTGCTGCCCTATGTGTTGCCGCTGATGGCCTCCGCCCGTGCCCTGGCCAAGACCCTGGCCGGCGAAACCACGGCGGTGAGCTATGGCGTCATGCCGGTCACCATCAAGACCCCGGCCTGCCCGGTGGTGGTGTGTCCGCCTGCAGATGCAGAGAATGGCGAGTGGGAAATCCAGGAAGACGGCAACAACGTTCAGGCCCTGTTCCGCGGCAAGGACGGCAGCCTGCAGGGTTATGCCCTCACCGGTGATGCGGTGAAAGAGAAGATGAAGCTCAACAAGGAACTGCCGCCGTTGATGCCGTAACGACGGCCCGCCGCAGGAGCCATGCTTGCATGGCGAACCGCCCAGGTAGCGCTCCTGCCATCGGCCACCCAACAAAGGAACGCCCATGAAATTTGCACTGGTTTTGCTGGTCCTTGGCTGGCGTTTGCGCTGGTTGGCCTGGCGTAATGCGGGTTTTCGCAAACAACTGGAAAACCGCAACGTGATAATGCAGTGGCGGACCTTCAAGGGTAAGCCGGCGCGCAGTTTTCATTTCACGCCAGGCAAGGTGGTGTCCTCCGGTTGCCTGCACGACAAGCCCACGGTCACCCTGAACTTCAAGGACGCCAGCTACGCCTTCCGCACTCTGCAGGTGGCGGGCAAGAACCAGATGGCCTTCATGGAAGGCATGCAGGCCGGCGACATCAAGATCGAAGGCGATCCGGGGCAGCTCATGTGGTTCATGACCCTGATGAAGTTCATCATGCCGGGTGGCAAGAAAAAATAGCTCTCCCGGTTCTTCCTTCAAGTGTCTCACTGCACGCCCCGGATTCGGGGCGTGTTCGTGTCTGGCCCTCCGCTTCCGTTTTCCCTTTGGTAAATTCGGGTCATCCCGTAGGCTGGTGAACTATTCAGGTTGCTAACCAAGACAGGGAATGGCGATGAAGAAACTGAAAAACGAAAAGGAACTGGTCAAGAAAGCCATTGCACTGGGGGTGGATTACGCGGAGAAGCGCGGTGTGGTGGAATTCGAACCCACCGATTCTGCGGCGGAGAAGCTGGAGTACATCTACCGGCTGCTGGTGCACGACAAGGTGATTCAGCCGTTGCCGGAGGACCAGGTATCTCAGCCCTCCATTCAGCACAAACTCGCCATCTGGGCTTCCAAGCAGACATAACCGGTATCGCTTGTTGCTTGCCGGTCTGTTATAAAAATCCTTGAACTCGAGCCTGTGGCCAAGCATTCCCGCGCTCGATGGAATTGCCCCTCTTCAAAAGGACCTGATATGCGACGCATCGCCCTGTTGGCCATTGCCAGTATCGTTTTGCTACTGACCGCCTGTGCGACAACCACGGAAACCCATTCCACCTGGCAAACCAAAACCGGAGAATCCCACCCGACCTTCCGGCATATGTATGTGCTGGTGCTGGCGGATGACCCGGCGGTTGCTGCCACGGCAGAACAGCAGGTGCGCAAGAGCCTGAATCATCGGGCCGTGGAAGCCACGCTGGCCAGTGAGACCCTGGGCGAGAGAGAGAGCGAGCGGGAGGCGTACCGTGCCCAGGTCGAGACGGCCGTGAAGGCCAGCGGTGCCGATGGCGTCATGGTGGTGTCGTTGCTGAAAGTGGAAGAACGCTCCGAGTACGTGCCGCCCCAGGTGGACTATGTGCCCGTGCCCTCTGCCCCCATGTATCTGGGCTACGGGCCCTATGTGGGCCACAGTTACGGTGCCATCTATCAGCCCGGCTATTACCACAATGCCAAGGACTATTACCTGCAGACCCAGGTCTACAGCGTGGAGCGCAAGCGCCCGGTGTGGCAGGCCCAGTCGCGCAGTATGAATCCGGATAGTCTGAAGAACGGCGCCAAGGGCTATGCCAAGAGCATTGTCTCGCAGCTGGACAAGGATGGTGCCCTGAAGCGCTAGCCGTTATGCCAGAGAGGGCACAGAGCCCGCGCAACCCCCTCCGCTCTGTGTCCTATCCCGCCAGCCGTTTTTTCAGCACCCAGCCCATCACTATCCCTCGACCCGCCATAAAGCCGTTCATGGCCAGCCACAGGCCGTGGTTCTCCCAGCCCAGGGTTAACGCCCAGAGCACAAAGAAAATCCCCACTGCCAGCAACATGGTGTTGCGCATGGCCGCGCCCCAGGTGGCGCCCACGAAGATGCCGTCCAGCCAGAAGCCGGCACTGGCGGTGAGGGGTAACAGCAACATCCAGGGCAGATAGGTAATGGCTGTGTCGCGGATGCCGGGCAGGTCAGTGAGCAGATGAATCAGTGGCACACCGCCGAGACTGAACGCGATCAGCCCGAGGGCCGCACAGGCCACGGTCCAGCGCCCGGTGGCGCCAATCGCCTGGCGCAAGGCCTGTCGATCATGTCGGCCATGGGCGTCTCCCACCAACGCTTCCGCCGCATTGGCAAAGCCGTCCAGCAGGTTGCTGAGCAGCAACAGAAAGGTGATCAGTACCGCATTGGCGGCCAGCACCGCATCGCCCAGGCGGGCGCCCTGGGCGGTGAAGAAAAAGAAGGTGCTGAGCAGGGCCAGACTGCGCAGGAAGATATCCCGGTTCACCGCCATCAGCGCCAGCATGGCCGCCGGCTGCCACAACCGTTCCTGTCGCGCCGGTGGTCGCAGGGCGGCGCGCAGCCAGAACAGACCGCCGGCCAGACCCACGTATTCCGCCGTGGCACTGGCGATGGCAACGCCGCGCACATCCAGATGCCAGACCTGTACAAGCAGCACGTCCAGCAGGGCATTGGTGCTGTGCATCAGCACCGTCATCTTCAATGGCACCCGGGTATTGTGGGTGCCGATGGCAAAACCGATCAGGGCAAAATTGGCCAGCGCCGCCGGGGCGCCCAGAATGCGTATGTTGATGTAGTCTCCGGCCAGCTTCTGTACTTCGTCGCTGCCGCCCAGCAGCCACAGCCCGGATTCCCGCAGCAGCGGCGACAGGGCAATCAGCCCCAGCCCAAGCAGGGTGGACAGCAACAGGGCGCGCAGCAAAACCACCCGGGTATCCTTCTCCCCTCCCCGCGCCTGGGAGGCAAAGCCGGTGGTGCCCATGCGCAGGAAGTTGAAGGAGAAATACAGGAACATGAAGACATTGCCACCCAGCGCCACCGCCGCCAGATAGCGGGGATGGTCCAGATGCCCCACCACGGCGGTGTCCACCAGCCCCAGCAACGGCGCCGTCAGATTGGACAGCAACAGCGGCCAGGCCAGCATCCAGATGCGGCGGTTAATCGATAAGCTCACTCAGCCCTCTTCAACAATCCTTCTACGGAGCCGCTGTAGGAGCGCCTCTCGAGGCGCGAACCGCGTGTAAACGCGGAAATCGCCCGAAGGGCGATCAGGAATTTCAGGGCTCGACAGGTTTGGATAGAAACCCGATCCTCTCGCTATTGCTCGGGTTCGCACCTCGAGAGGTGCTCCCACAGAGAGACATTGTCATGCTGGTCGCCGCAGCAACGTCAGCACAAACAAACTGCTGGCGGCGACCACGATGGAGGGGCCCACCGGTGTATTGGCAAACCAGCTCACCGCCAGCCCGGCCAGCACTGCCAGGGTGCCCAGCACGCTGGCCACCGCCGCCATCTGCGCCGGGGTATGGGTGAGCCGGCGGGCGCTGGCGGCGGGGATCACCAGCAGGGAGGTGATCAACAATACCCCCACGGTGCGGATGGCACCGGCGATCAGCAGGGCCAGCAACAACATCAGCAGCAGCCGGGTGCGCTGTACCGCCACCCCTTCCACCTGGGCCAGTTCCTCGCTGACGGTGATGCTCAGCAGGGCTCGCCACTGCCACAGCATCAGCAACAGAATCAGGATGGCTCCGGCCCACAGGGCCAGGGCATCCTGCCAGCCCACCGCCAGCAGGTCGCCGAACAGATAGGCAAACAGGTCCACCTGGATACCTTGCTGCAGGCTGATGGCAATCACTCCCAGGGCCAGGGTGGTGTGGGCGACAATGCCCAGCAGGGTATCGCTGGCCAGTTGCTGTTGATGCTGCAGGGCGGTGAGGGCAGCGGCCAGGCCCAGGCATACGGCCACCACAGCCAGGTACAGACTGATATCCAGCGCCAGCCCCAGGGCCGCCCCCAGCAGCGCGCCGTGGGCCAGGGTGTCGCCAAAGAAGGCCATGCGCCGCCAGACCACAAAGGCACCCATGGGCCCGGACACCAGGGCCACGGCCAGGCCGGCGAACAGCGGCGGCAACAGCAGCTCAATCATGGTGGCAATTCCCGTCGTGTTGGTGGCCCGGTTGGGCGTCGCCATGCAGATCATGGTCGTGGTCATGATCGTGGGTGTAGAGCGCCAGATTGGGGGTGCCGGCGCCGGGCCCGAACAACTCGTGGTAGGCCGGGTCCCGGCTCACGGATTCCGGGCTGCCGGAGCAGCACACATGGCGCTGCAGGCAGATCACTTCGTCGGTGGCGGCCATCACCAGATGCAAGTCGTGGGAAATCAGCAGGATGGCGCAGCCCAGATCATCGCGGACCGATTTGAGCAGCCCATAGAGCGCATTCTGCCCGGCCACGTCCACCCCCTGGGCCGGTTCGTCCAGCACCAGCAGGTCCGGCTTGCGCAGCAGGGCCCGGGCCAGCAGCACCCGCTGCATCTCGCCGCCGGACAGCTGTTGCACCGCGCGGCGGCGCAGGTGGGCCACCCCGGCCTGCTCCAGGGCTGCCCGCCGGGCGGAGGTGGGACCGGGAGCGGCCAGCCACAGGAAGCGGTCCACAGTGAGCGGCAGGCTGTCGTCGATCTTGATGTGCTGGGGCATATAGCCCACCCGCAGGCCCTTGCGCCGGGTCACCGAGCCGCTGGACGGCGTCACCAGCCCCAGCACCACCCGCGCCAGGGTACTTTTGCCGGCGCCATTGGGGCCGATCAGGGTGGTGATGCGCCCGGGAGCCAGGGTCAGGCTCACCCCTGACAGCACGCTGTTGCCACCCAGGGTGACTGACACCGCCTGCACATTGACCAGAGGATCCGACATAGCAAAAGGGCCCGAAGAACAAAGGCGCAATGATATACTGCCGGCCTTTCGCCTGCACTTTGGGTTCAGTTGAAAGTTCAAAGTTTAAAGTTGAAAAGCGCGCATAAAGCCGTAGCCACTCGAGAAGGCCGTGCTCGCGCTTCATTGTCTTGACAGAAAAACGCGGGCACGGCCTGGAAACTACGGTAGCTCTTCCCGCGCTTTTCAACTTTAAACTTTGAGCTTTCAACTCGTTAAACGAGGAAATGATGCGCAGTGTGTGGTTGGTAACGTTGATGATGCTCAGTGCCCAGGCAGTGAGCCAGACCCTGGTGGCCAGTGTGGAGCCGTTGGCCAAGGTGCTGCGGGGTCTTTATGGCGACCAGGTTCAGGTGGTGACGTTGTTGCAGGCCAACCAGAACCCGCATCAGCTGGCCCTGTCCCCCCGCCAGGCCATGCTGGTGCAGCAGGCGGATCTGCTGGTGTGGCTGGGCGAGGCGGTGGAAGCGCCGCTGGCTCCCCTGGTGGCCCGCCGGCAGGGTCCGACCCTGAGCCTGTTGGCCCTGGAAGGCGTCCATCGCCGGGAAGGGGGGGAGGATCACGACCATGGGAATCACCATACCGACCACGCCGATGCCACTCTGGATCCGCACCTGTGGCTGTCACTGGACAACATGATGCGACTGGCCGGAGCGCTGGCGCAGCAATACCCGCAGGGGCTGAAAGCCGGAGAACCGGCACGCTGGCAGCAACAGGCCAAAGACCGCCATACCCGGCACCGGCAGGCGCTGGTCGGGCTGGAGGGAGTGTCCTGGCTGAGCTACCACCAGCCCTGGGGGTATCTCACCGAAACCCTGGGGCTGGCGGAGCCGCTGGTGGTGTCAAAGCAACTGGATGCGGGACCCGGTAGCAGGCGTTTTGTGGCGCTGGCCGGCGAGATTCGCGAGCAGCAGGTCCGCTGCGCCATCCTTGAGCCGGAAGCCCGCGCCGCCATGGTCTCCCGGCTGTGTCCGGATTGCCGGGTGCAGCCTCTGGACCCGCTGGGCCGGGACTACCCGGAACTGGATTATCTGAGCTGGCGGGATCGGCTGGTGGAAGGTTTCAAGGCGTGTCTGCAGGCGGGAGCGGGCTGAAGCTACGAGCTCCGCTCGCTGGATAAGAAAAGGTTGGAAGGTTCCCAAGGCTTCGGCATTTCTTACGAAGCCGCTGTAGGAGTACCTCTTGAGGTGCGAACCTTGCGAAGCAAGGAAATCGCCCGAAGGGCGATCAGGCATTTCAGCACTCGACAGGTTTCAGAAAGAATGGCGGTGAGATTGATCTTTGTCGCCTCGCTAAGCGCGGTTCGCATGTCGCAGATCCCCTGCGGGGGCAAGCATAGCTCCTACAAAAGACTGCCAACCCTCGCAGCTGCTAAAGCTCCCGAATCGGAATCAAGGTGGGCGGCGGTGGCGGAGGGGTGTTGTCGCGCAGCGCTGGAGGGCGGACAGATTCTGCCTGGCGCTGACGCAGCTCCTGTTGCTCGTCTTCCAGATACCGGGTGTCCGGGCTGACCGCATTCATGCCCCGGCTTTCATCGCTGGTATCCAGTTCCCGGGGGGACTCCAGATACATGGCCTCCAGTTCCTTGCCATCCAGCGGCTGGGCGGGAACCGGCTCGCGGGTTTGCGGCGCATCATCGTCCGGTGGCGCGGAGTCGGGCAGTTGTTCCGCCGCCAGGCTCAGGGCCGGAGCCATTAACAGGGCAATCATTGTTTTTTTCATATCCCGATCATAGCGCTCCCGCAGGCCCGGGGGAACTGGCGGATCCGCACCACCCGGTGTCAAGGCGGGTCAATAATTCCCCGTTGGGCTCAGGGCCATTGAGGCGGCACCGGAAAACGGTATGCTGGAGCGCTTAATCTGAAACGGGTGCATGGCCTGAATGGCACAGCAAAGCAAACCTATCGCAATGGCCTGCTGGGATTTGTCCTGGCTGCTGGACCGTGACAGCCGTCACGGGGCCTTTGCGTCGCTGGAAAAAGTGCTCGATGAAACCCAGCAACGGGGTTTCAATGCCTTGCGCCTGGATCCGTGCCCGCACCTGATTGCCCGCCCCGAGAACGGTGTCCATCTGGACCGCTGCGAATTGCAGGCGCCCGGGTGTGAGCCGGTGGAAGTGAAAATCCGCCACAGCCTCCAGAAACTGCTGCAGTCTGCCCACGAGCGCGGCCTGAAGGTCTGGTTCAGCAGCCGTTTTGTGGATGACAGCCGCGCGCGCCGTTCCTTTGTGCGACGGCCGGAAGACTTCGTCGCGGTGTGGAGCGACACCCTGTCCCTGGTGCAGGAATGGGGTTACCTGGAGGATGTGGCCGGGGTGGATTTCTGCCACCAGTTCCCCGCCCTGCCCTTCGCTCACGGCGTCACCCGTCGGGTGTTCAACCGGTCGCCGGACCGGCCCCTGCCGCCGCGTTGGTCCGCCAGCGCCGCCGAACGCATTGAGGAGTATCTGCTGGATATTCCCCGTGCCCTGCATGCCCTGTTCCCCGGGGTGCCCATCGGCCTGAGCACCACCACCCAGATCAGCGAGCAGTTGCGGCAGCTGGATACCAGTGAGCTGGATTTTCTCGATTTCAGCCTGTGGCTGGATGATGATCCGCGCTATCGACTGGCCAGCGGCGAGGCGGTGCCCATGACCGGCCTGGCCCGGCGCCTGGCCAGCCCGGTGAAGCAGCTTCTGCTGGATGCCGGCGGCATGCACTGGCAGCGGCGCATGGAAGACCAGTTACAGCGGCGTATGGCCTTTACCCGTCTGCGGCGTCTGCAGCCGGTGATCGGTGAAGGCTTTGTTCGCCAGCCCCGCCATCTGCGCCGCCTGCCCACCGGCTGGGCGGACCTGCACGAAATGATGGTGGTCAGTGCCCTTACCCAGGGGGTGGAATCCATGACGCCCACCTCCCTGGCCTGCCCGGCCTATGAGTGGCTGTGGCGGGAAGAGGAGTACCTGGCGCACCTGAATCATCTGATCCTGTCCGGATCGGAGAGCAGTTGAAAGTTTAAAGTTCAAAGTTGAAAAGCGCGGGCTGGCCAGGTGCTATCCCGCAAAAGTCTGCGCCGCGCACAAAGTCCGGTAACAAGAAAAGAGCTTTTCTGACCCCGGTGACGAAAGATGTTGTTCAGGACCCTCACTACAGCATTCCGGCGCGGCTATGATCTTTACCGTGTGGCGATGCCTTCAAGTCGCACCTTTCAACTTTGAACTTTAAACTTTCTCCTATTCCGCCAGCGTCGTAATCCGCCACTGAAAAATCCGCGCAAACTCTTCAGGATCCTTGCTGCCCTGCCCTTCGCTGTGGTCGGACACCGGGCCGGCCAGTCGCGACAGCCAGAAGCGCAGGGCCGCCACCGCCAGCGCCTCCAGCAACAGGCTGTCATCCACCTGCCCGCTGGACTCCCGGTAGCCTTCCAGCAGCGCTTGCTCCCGCTCGGCCACCGGCTTGCCATTGCGATCCACACACCAGTCGTTGAGCGTTACCGCCAGATCGTATTCCGGGTAATCCAGGCAGGCGTTGTAGAAGTCCAGCAGGGCGCTGATGCGACCCTGTTGCCACAGCAGGTTGTCGCGGAACAGGTCGCCGTGGATCAGGGTGGTGCCGGTGGGTCGTGCCTGCCAGTCACTCAGCAGTGCCCTGGCCCCCTCGCGGTGGTCGTCTGGCAGCTGGTCCAAGTGGCTAGCCAGTGTCTCCAGCCGTTGACGTTCGCCGGGCAGGGTCTGCAGGGCGCCGGTATCACATTGATGCAGTTGGGCGAGCAGCGCGCCAACCTGTCGGCAGCGGTCCAGGTCCACGGCAAAATCATGCTCCCCGGGCAGGCGCGGCATCAGCACCGCCGGTTTGCCGGCCACTGTGATCTGGTCCTGGCCGCCATGATCCGTCAGCGGGGCGGGCACCGGCAGACCCTGTTCAGCCAGGTGCGCCAGCAGCACCAGATACGGGGCGAGAGCCGCGTGGGTCAGGGTTTCGAAAACCGTCAGCACTAGTGCCGCAGGTTGCTGGTGGCGATCCTCTGCCTCAATCAGGAAGGTGCTGTTTTCGATGCCATGGCTGGCCGCCCGATAATCCCGCAGTCGGAAGCCGTAACCGTCCAGAACGGCGGCAAGTTGGCGGTGACTGAGCGGGGTATAAACGGACATGGGATTCCTTGTCGGCAAAAAGGCCGCAGATGACCGGACTCTGCGGGCGAGCAATGGTATAACAGGCGCTGATAACAATAACGACGCATCTCCAACAATAACAAAAGGATGACTTGCCATGCGTTACGGGATTCTGTTTTTCGGGTTACTGTTTGCTGCCGCCAGCCAGGCGGACGGGGTGGCGCACTATCAGGACCAGCGTTTCGGCTACGTGGCCGGCAATCTGATGAACATCACCCTGGACTATGACAACCGCGAGCTGACTCCCACCGGGGTGGGGGTGCGTCTGGGGGGCATGATCGACCCGTACTGGGGGGTGGAGCTGCGTGCTGCCGTGGCGCCTTCCGGCGATACCTGGCGGGCCGAGAACAGCCGCAACAAGGTGGATTACACCGTGGATCATATCGGCGCCTTGCTGGCCACCGGCCGGTTGCCGTTCCAGTCACCGGTCACGCTGCCCGTGCTGGATGCCTACGTGGACGAATTTTTCGTGCAGGGCTTTGCGGGTATTGCCGATGTGAAGGTGAAAACCAACCGGCGCCGCTGCAACGCGCTGCGCTGCCGGGATGATGTCTCGCGTAATGATGAGACCAGTCTGGCCTTTGGCGCCGGAGTGGGCGTGCGCACCACGTTCAATCTGGGGCTGACCCTCCAGTACATGCAGTACGTGGACAAGGATTACATCACCGTGACCGGCATCGAAGGCGGTCTGGAGTGGTATTTTTAGTAACGTTTCATGCCGACGGCCTGATGCATGAGCGTCATCGACGGCAGATACAAAGAGGACAATCGATGAATCCTGCAGTATTCGAGCGTGGCGCGGTGCGCGCCCTGATGAGCCTGCCCGGAGCGGTGCTGGACAAGCTGTCCGCCGGCCTGGAAACCCACAGTCGCTCCCATCTGGATTCCCGCCTGCGCTTCCTGCTGGCGCTCAGCGCCGCCAAGCCGACGCTGGATAGCGGTACCGTGGAACAGGCCCGCCGCCTGTACCGGGATGTCATCAATCTGCTGGATGTGGCGCCGGTGTCTTTGCCTGTGGTGGTCGATCACCAGGTGCCGCGGGACGATGGCAGCTCGATGCGGGTGCGGCGTTATCGTCCGGCCCTGGCGCCACGGGTGGCGCCGGCAATCCTGTTCATGCACGGTGGCGGCTTTACCGTTGGCGGCGTGGACGAGTACGACCGCCTGTGCCGCTACATTGCCGACCGCACCAATGCGGTGGTGTTGAGTGTGGATTACCGGTTGTCCCCGGAGCATCCCTCTCCGGCGGCGGCGGAGGATTGCCTGGCCGCCTGGCGCTGGTTGCTCGACAACACCGCCGCCATGGGGCTGGACCCGCAGCGGCTGGCGGTGATGGGCGACAGTGCCGGCGGCAACCTGAGCGCCGTGGTCTGCCAGCAGGCCAAACAGGCCGGCCTGACCCTGCCTGCCCTGCAAGTGCTGATCTACCCCACCACCGACGGGGCCCTCAAGCACCCCTCGGTGCAGACCCTGGGCCAGGGCTTCGGCCTGGATATGGCCTTGCTGACCTGGTTTCGCAGCCAGTTTATTCAGGATCCGGCGATGATGGAGGACTTCCGCGTGTCGCCCCTGCGCAACCCGGACCTGTCCGGTCTGCCCCCCGCCATCCTGATCACCGCCACCGATCCGCTGCGGGACGAGGGGCTGGAATATGGCGAGAAATTGCGGGCAGCGGGGGTGGATGTCACTGCCCTGGATTACCCGCAACTGGTCCACGGCTTTCTCACCATGGGCGGCGTTATTCCCGCGGCACGCAAGGCGGTGAATGCCATCTGCGACGCCACCGTCCAGCGGTTGTGATTCAGCTACAAGCTACAAGCCGCAAGCTACAACGCGATAAGGAACAGTGCATTCACGAACCATAGAGGCCGCGACCACACATTGGACGCGGCCTCTATCCTTGAAGATACAGAAAGAGGTGATCCACGTTGCAGCTTGAAGCTTGCAGCTGCTCCTCAGAACTCCCCCACAAACTGATTATAAAACTGCCGTGCCGTACGTCCGGAGCGCACGCCCTTTTCCATGGAAAATCGGCGCGCGCGAACGTGCAATTGATCGCGGTCCTTTACCGGGCCAAACAGGTGATCGACGATCTCGAAATACTGCGGTTCGCTGATCGGGTAAAAACTCAACGCCAGCCCGAAACGATCCGAAAGGGAAATCTTTTCCTCCACCGCATCACCGTGATGAATCTCCCGGCCCACCACCTGGCTCTGTTCATTGTCTTTCATGTATTCCGGCACCAGATGGCGACGATTGCTGGTGGCGTACAAGCGCACATTCTCCGGCGGCAATTCCAGGGAGCCTTCCAGCACACTTTTCAGATGCTTGTACTGGTGTTCTCCGTCCTCGAACGACAGGTCATCGCAGTAGACGATAAAGCGCTGACTGCGTTCGCGGATATCATCAACGATATCCGGCAGATCCTGCAGGTCGTCCTTGTCCACCTCGATCACCCGCAACCCCCGCGGCGCAAACTCGTTCAGCAACGCCTTGACGATGGAGGACTTGCCGGTGCCCCGGCTGCCCCACAACAGCACATGGTTGCAGGGTTCGCCGCGCAGAAACCGTTCCGTGTTCTGCAGGATCTTCGCCTTCTGGGTATCGATGCCGAGCAGATCCTCCAACCGTACCGGATCCGGTCGGCTCACCGGTCGCAGGGTGCCGGAACGGCCCCGCCAGATCGCGGCAGGAATGTTGCGCCAGTCGATATTGGACGCCATGGAAGCCTCGTGAGAAAAAGTGGGAAAGCAATGACGCCGCCAGGAAAATAACGAAGCCTGACAAACCGGTCTTTCGTTGGAGCCTTGCTTGCAAGGCGAAGAGGCGGCTGTTCTGAAAGGATTCGCCTTGCAAGCAAGGCTCCAACGGTGAAAGTCTAACAAAAGTTTTTCCTCTGGAGCATGCGTGGCCGCTGAACTTTCACTATGCTTGAATCTCCAATGCATGGTCCTCGACGACTATTTCAGGAGATCGTCAATGAAAGCTGTTGCCCTGGTTGTGCCCGCCTTTGCCTTGCTGGCCACCGCCTGCGCCACCCAGTACGACACGGACTACCCGGCCGGGCTGCCGGAAAGCACCACCACCTGCCCGGAAGATCCCCCCCAGGCCTGCACCATGGATTACCGCCCGGCGTTCGGCTATGACGAGCAAGGGGGCATCCTCGGCGAGTACGGCAATGCCTGCGGAGCCTGTGCCACTGACGGGGTGAAATACACCTCCCCCAAACAGCTGCCGCAACCGGCCGCTGCCCCGGACGACAAATAACCTCGAGGTCGCCCCTTGCCCAAGGCCCTGACCCTGCTGCTGGATTTTGACGACCAGTACCGTCGTGATGTGCAACAGAGCCACGCCTTTCTGCACCGCCGCGATCGCCGTTTTGCCCAGCAGCAGGAAGACCAGAAACAACCGCTCACCGTGCCCGCCTGGCTGGCGGCCCTGCATGCCCTGAACGGCCAGCGCCGTGAAGCCGGCGCCGACCCGCGCCTGCGTCACTGGCGCCAGGCCCGTTGGGTGTTTGCCGGCCTGGGAGCCCTGCTGGGGGCGGGTTTCATGCTGGGTCTGCTCTGGTATGACGGCAGCCGGCAGATCAACCTGACCCTGCTGATCGGCCTGGTCGCCCTGCAACTGCTGCTGGCCCTGTTCACCAGCCTGCAGGCCTGGCTGGGCTGGCAGCCCTGGGGCAGCCTGCTGGGGGCGCGCCAGGGGGAGGATCCTCTGGCAGCCCTGCGCCCGGCTCTGTGTGCCCGCATCGCCCACACCGGGGGGTTGCTGTTTGCCATCAGCGGTCTGCTGACCTTGCTGGCCCTGGTGGTGGTGCAGGATCTGGCCTTCGGCTGGAGTACGACACTGCAGACCTCCGCCGACGGCTATCACCGGATGGTGGCGGCCCTGGCCCAGCCCTGGCAGAGCCTGTGGCCCGCAGCGGTCCCCTCGGCGGAGCTGGTGAGCGCATCCCAGTTCTACCGGCTTGCGGACACTCCGGCGGATAACCCGGCCTTGCTGGGGACCTGGTGGCCCTTTGTGCTGATGCTGTGGCTGGTGTATGTGCTGTTGCCCCGGCTGGTGTTGCTGATGCTGGCGGCCCTGCAGCTCCGCTGGCAGGCCGGCCGGGCCCTGCGCGCCCACCCTGGCTGGCAGGGGCTGTTCTATCGCTTCGAGACGCCCTGGGTGGAAACCCGTGGCCAGGAAGACAGCCAGCCCGCCCCGGCGGCGGCCAAAACGGACCTGTCGCCCCTGCCGGACAGTGCCACCCTGATCCACTGGGCCGGCGCCGCCATGGACGCCCCCGGCCTGCTGTCCCGCCTCAGCCGCGATCCGGCGCCGCTTCAATGCCGTGCCGGGGGCAACAATTCCCTGGACGAGGATGCCCGGGTGCTGGAACAGACCGGCGCCCGCAATCAGCCGGTAATCCTGGTCACCCGGGGCTGGGAGCCGCCCACCGGGGAACTCAGCGATTTCATTGTCGATGCCCGCGATCATTGGCCCGCTGCCACCCTGCTGGCCCTGGTGCCACTGGCGGATGAGCAGGGCACCGCGCTCACCGATGCCGGGCTGCTGGCCCAGTGGCAACGCTTCGTGGATCGTCAGGGCGACAGCCATCTGTTGCTGTGTGCCCCCCGGGAACAGGATCAACCATGAACGAAACGGCCCAACAACTGCCCCGTTTTGCCGTGGTTGGCCACCCCAACAAGGGCAAGTCCAGCGTGGTGGCCACCCTGGCCCAGAACGATTCCATTGCCATCGCCATGGAGCCGGGCACCACCCGCGACAGCCACCGTTACCCCATGAAGGTGGATGACACGACCCTCTACGAGCTGATCGACACTCCCGGGTTCCAGCGTCCCCGCAAGGTGCTGGCCTGGTTGCAGGGGCACAGCCTGTCCGCCTCCGATCGCCCGGAAACCGTGGCCGCCTTCGTCACCCAGCATGGGGATGACCCGCGCTATCACGATGAATGCCAGCTGCTGGCTCCCATCGTGGACGGCGCGGGGATCATCTATGTGGTGGACGGCTCGGTACCCTACAACCGCGAACACGAAGCGGAAATGAACATCCTGCGCTGGACCGGCCGCCCCAGCCTGGCGCTGATCAACCAGATCGGCAGCGACGATCACAGTGCCGACTGGGAAGCGGCCCTGGGCCAGTATTTCCAGATCGTGCGCCGTTTTGACGCGGTGCGCGCCCCCTTCGAAAAGCACCTGGACCTGCTGCGCAGCTTCGGGCAACTGGCGCCGGACTGGCGTGAGCCGCTGGATGCGGCGCTGGAATACCTGCAGGCCCTCAAATTTGGCCGCGACAGCCAGGCCCTGGAACATATCGCCGATGCCCTGATCGACATGCTCGGCCATCAGGAAAGTGCCCGCCTGGGCGAGCACGAACCGGCCAAACCGCTGCTGCCCAAATTGCGCCAGCGGTGGCATCACTGGCAGCGCGAACGGGAGCAGCGCCTGCGCCGGTCGGTGGAAGATCTTTACCAGCACCGTCGCCTGCAACGGCAGGAAAGCGAACTGCTCACCCCGGACGATGGTGACCTGTTCAGTGAGCGTACCCGCCAGCTCTGGGGCATCAGCAAGACCCAGCTGGCCGCCGCCGGTTTCGGTGCCGGTGCGGTGGGCGGCGCGGGCCTGGATGCGGTGACGTTGGGGCATTCCCTGGGCACCGGCGCGCTGATCGGTGGTCTGCTGGGTGCCGCCGGCAGCTATTACTACAGCGACAAGCTCACCCGCCTGAAACTGGGCCCGCTCAGTGGCGGCTTCCGGGAAGCGGTCTACGGCCCCCTGAAAGACCCCCAGTTCGCCTATGTGGTCCTGGGCCGTGCCCTGGTGCACAGCTACGAGGTCAGCCAGCGCAACCACGCCGGCCGCGACGTGCTGGTGGTCAACGAGGCCGGCGAACACTGGCTCGATCACATGGACCGCAAGGAGCGCCAGCGCCTGCACAAGACCCTGCTATCCCTGGCCAGCCGTAAATTCGAACCGGGCAAACGCCAACGGCTGATCGAGCAGCTGGAACAGGCGCAACAGGCGTTCGGGCAATGGCAGATGGGGCAGTTTGAAGGCGGTGAACAGTTAACAGTGAATAGTTAACAGCGACGCGGTTTGGTGTAGGTGCCAGGTTTAAAGGCCTGAGGCCGCGATCATCTTTGGGCGCGTGGCCTCAGGCGTTAAAGATAAGAAACAGGTGATTCGCGAACTGTTCACTGTTAACTATTCACTATTAAATGCCTTTTTTTGCATTCCACTCAGTCAGCAAAACCGCCCTGGCAGCAGATTTGTGAAGGCTATTCGTTGCCTTGGTCCCGCACTCTGGGCAAGCTAAAACGACCTTGCGAGGACGTGTGATGCTGCCTGAAGAAATCAAACTCAAGCTGGCCCCGTTGTCCCGGAGTGCCTGGCGGCCCCGGACAGGCCCTGCTGTGCCCGGCGCGCGTTCGAAATTCGGGGGCTTGCCCCTGTTGAGGCCCGACGAGTCCTGGCCCTGTTGTGCCCATTGCCATCAGCCCATGCAGTTGTTCGTGCAGCTGGATTCCGGGGATTTGCCGGCGGAGGCGGGTCAGCCGTTCGGTGACGGGGTATTACAGGTGTTCTACTGCACCAACATGGAAGAAGAATGCGAGGTGCTTTGCCAGGCCCATCTGCCCTTCTCCGAAGCCTCACTCACCCGGGTGATTCCCCGGGATCAGACCGGTGGCTTCGACGCTTTGCCGGTGACCATTCCTGATGCCTTCCCCGAACAGTCGCTCACCGGCTGGAGTCGCCACAACGATTTTCCCGATCAGCAGGAAACCGTGGCCATCAATGATGATCTCCCCGACGGCACCCTCGCCCTGCTCCATGCCCACCGCCCTGCCCCGCGGGCCGGCGACAAGCTGCTGGGCTGGCCGCACTGGGTGCAGAATGTGGACTACCCGACCTGCCCCTGTTGCCAGAAAAAAATGCAATTTATCATGCAGCTGGATTCCACCGACACCCTGCCCTTCTGGTTCGGTGATTACGGTTGCGCCTATGTTTTTCAGTGTGAAAATCACCCCGACGTGATGACCATGACCTGGTCAAGCCGCGCCTGATTTTTAAAAATAAAATTTCTTTCTTTCCCCTTTATTGTTGGAGCCTTGCTGGCAAGGCGAACACCTTGCCGACCTGATTCGCCTTGCCATCAATGCTCCAACGGAAAGGATGGGGAGATAATCAATGCCCCCGCTCACGACGGTAACGTTGTGGCGAAACGCCCATCACTTTTTTAAACAATCGCGAAAAATAATAGGGGTCATCATAGCCCAGCCGGGCGGCAATCTGCGCCAGGGTGTCGTCGCTGATATCCAGCAGATAGCAGGCATGGCTGACCTTGATGCGTTGAAAGGCCTGCATGGGAGTTTGCCCGGTCTGGCGTTTGTATTCGCGGATAAAGTGGTAGCGCGACAGCGTACTGGTGGCGCTCACCAGCTCGTCCAGATTGAGACGGCGGGTGAGGGCGGTCTGCAGGTAGCTGTTGACCCGGTTGATGTCCAGGGAGGCGTGGCGGGTGGTGTACTGGCGGCGCATCAGGGCCGCAAAGGCCAGCAGGCTGCGCAGCAGGTTGGCGGCGTAGACCAGGTGCTCCGGCTGTACCCGGGTGGCGGCGGCGAGCAGGGACTGAAATTCCTCTGCCAATCGTGAATGTACCCCCACCGTTACCCGCTGACGCTCCACGCCCTCCCCGGCAATTTCGTCAAAATACCCTGCGACCTCATCCCCCCCCAAATGCACCCAGTAAATACTCCAGGGATCACTGTCGTCCGCCTGATAGCGATGGGGAAGGCCTTCCGGCAGCAGTAACAGATCCCCGGCGGTTACCGCCAATGTCTGGCCCTCGACCTGTAGCTGGCCCTGGCCTGAGACGCAGTAAATCAGCAGATCATCCGCGGGATTCGCCCGGTACATGCGGTGTCCGCTGGCATGGGGGTAGTAGCCGACGCCATGGGGCAGGCAGCCGCGACAGAGTGGGTGCGCCGTCATGGTGGCCAGCACCGCCGGGGGTACCACGGTGCGCTGGCCACTGGCGGGCAGCGGCCAGCGGGAGGTTTCCGCCGGGTGGTTGTCGGGGTCGGTTGAAGAGCTCATAAGCAGCAATATAGTCCATCCTGGGTCAAAAGTGGCTATCTCTATCCGCCGGAGGCTGTGCTACAACGTATTCAGAGGTTCCTTAACGCGCAGACTCGCTTCACGCTGGCTCGCCAGCCCAAACAAGAATGGAGACCCCATGGCTCGTCAACTCCCCATGCTGATCAATGGCGAATTCGTCGCCAGCCAGACCGACCAGTGGATACCGGTTACCAATCCGGCCACGCAAGAGGTGCTGTGCGAAGCCCCGGCAGCCACCGCCGGCGAAATGGAGCAGGCCATCGCTTCCGCCAAGGCGGCCTTTGCCGACTGGAAGGAAGTGCCGGTGTCCGAGCGGGCGCGGTTGATGCTGCGTTACCAGGCCCTGCTCAAGGAGCACCAGGAAGAGATTGCCGAGATCCTCAGCCAGGAAACCGGCAAGACCTTCGAGGATGCCAAGGGGGATGTGTGGCGCGGTATCGAAGTGGCCGAGCAGGCCGCCAATATCGCCTCGCTGATGATGGGCGAGACCATGGGCAATGTGGCGCGCAGCATCGACAGCCACTCCTGGACCCAGCCGCTGGGAGTCTGTGCCGGCATCACCCCCTTTAACTTCCCGGCCATGATTCCCCTGTGGATGTTCCCCCTGGCCATCGCCGCCGGTAACACCTTCGTGCTCAAGCCTTCCGAGCAGGACCCCATGACCCCCAACCGGCTGGCGGAGCTGTTCCAGCAAGCCGGTGCGGCGCCGGGTCTGCTACAGGTGGTCCATGGCGGCAAGGAGCAGGTGGATACCCTGCTGACCCATCCCGATATCAAGGCGGTGTCCTTTGTGGGTTCGGTGCCGGTGGGGCAGCACGTGTACCGCACGGCCACTGAGCATTTGAAACGGGCCCAATGTTTTGCCGGTGCCAAGAACCATATGGTGATCATGCCGGATGCGAAAAAAGAACAGGTGATCAGCAGCCTGGTGGGCTCCTCCTGCGGGGCGGCGGGGCAGCGCTGCATGGCCATCAGTGTGGCGGTGTTCGTGGGCGACTCCAAAGCCTGGATTGATGAGCTGAAAGACGAGTTCGCCAAGATTCGCCCCGGCGCCTGGAACGATCCCGATGCCGCCTACGGCCCGCAGATCAGTCCCCAGGCCAAACAGCGTGTGCTCACCCTGATCAAGCAGGGCAAGGAAGAGGGCGCCAACTGTTTGCTGGATGGTTCCGAGTGCACCGTTGACGGCCTGCCGGATGGCAACTGGGTGGGGCCCACCCTGTTTTCCGGTGTGACCCCGGAGATGTCGATCTACCGGGAAGAAATCTTCGGCCCGGTACTCTGCTGCGTCACCGTGGATACCCTGGAAGAGGCGTTGGAGCTGGTCAACAACAGCCCCTACGGCAACGGCACCTCCATCTTCACCGCCTGCGGCGCCGCGGCGCGCAAATACCAGCATGAAGTGGAAGTGGGGCAGGTGGGTATCAATGTGCCGATTCCGGTGCCGCTGCCG